>Ga0214543_1005455_pt1 | contig 23390 bp, 12 predicted proteins | sample CNSS2metaG_FD_160094 | JGI IMG/M metagenome (GOLD analysis project Ga0214543, IMG submission 160094) | Root nodule microbial communities from cowpea collected in UCLA plant growth center, Los Angeles, California, USA - CNSS2 | ecosystem: Host-associated > Plants > Roots > Nodule | place: USA... | reverse complement strand
AAACTCGTAGCAACTTATAATAAAAGTTTGTTCATAATACCAAATTAATCTTTGGTATAAGAGCTAAGGTTTTAATATATATATATATATATATATATATATATATATATATTTTATATATATATAGAATATAAAATATATATATATTATATATATAATAAAAAAAAATATAAAATATATAATATATATTATAAAAGATAAAAATTTAAAATATATATATATATATATATATATATATATATATATATTTTAAATATATAAAGACTATAAAATATAAATATATTATATATCTAATTCAAAAAAATATGAAATAAATCATAAATGTCATAAAATTAATAAAATATTGTAGAAAACTAATTACAATCCCTATGTTTAATAGCAATAAAAGTTTATTTTTTATGCAGACAAAAAAATAACAAATTCTATAGTTTTGGAAAACACAAACCCAAATATTAAACCTATTATAATCGAGTTTAAATTTAATTCATTCGGGTTTAAAAAGTAAAAACGATTTAATTTATTTAATTTGATTAGTCAAGTCATCAGATTGTTTCACTCGAATAAAAATCCCACATTTTTAGTTCAAACTCTTTCTTTATCTTTCTACAAACCGTCCAAGGTAAAACTAATTTAAATTTTAATAAATTCTAGAAACCATCGAAAGCCTTGCAATAATTTTTTTATATCAATGATTCAAATTATTTATCAACTAGCTTTAAAGTCTGATAAATTTAACATGTATTAAATAGAAAATTTGACATAAGATAAAAAATAACTGGATCGTGCGAAGACTCAAAAGCCCAATGGGTTTATCAAAACCAACCTAACAAAGTTTTTTTTTTTTTTTTTTATCATAAAGGAAGATGGGCATCGAGTTTATAGTTAGTCATTATTACTATGAAGATAAAATGAATATTAAAGTAAAATATTAAATTCATTAATATCTCCACTTTAAAAAATAAACTAATAATTAAAAGATTCATAATGATTACTGTATAAAAGGTAAATCAAGTGCAAAGTATTCAGTATAGAATTAAAAAAATGGAGTAAAATTGAATAGAATAAAAAAATTGTCTATTGTTCATTCCTACCTTCTTTTTATCCTATTATAAATTTTCACTAAATATATCATAAATATACTCCTAAAGAAATTGAAAGGAACAACCTTTAAATCAATATTCAAGCACATAAATTCAGAAGTTAGTGCACATGTGGCAAGTTCCATAATTGTGTTGCTTCCATATTCCAAGCTAAATCAAATTCAAAATCAATCATTATATCCAGATAGATAGTTTCATCATCCTCACTACAATAGTCATTGTATAAATCTTTATTCAATCTCATTATACTACATTACTTTTAGAATCCAATGATAGCCTTTTAATCTGGTACAAGAATTTTTTAAAACCTTCACTTTTAATAATATACTTTTTTTCAACTTTTTAGAAGAAAAAATGTTTCTTTGATAGCTTAGAGTCTTATTTAAAATAAAAAATATTAAATTTTATGTTATGTTAATATGGTCAAGTAAAATCTTAAGAGACTTAGATCCAAAACCTACCACTCTGTAAATGAAGATATATGAAATTCTAAAGACTACTATTGTTGATCACTAAAGAATAATCATAACAATACTATATATATTTGTATTGAAAGATGGTAAAAGAGAGTATGGTACCAAAAATTCCCAGACCCAACAAATAAACGAGGCAAGGAAGTTTTATGAGACAGAATGGGTAGCCAGTACATTGTGATTGTCACTGGACACCGACCAAAACCTTTGATTCTGAAATTGCGACACCTCAAACATGGACAAGTAACAAAGAACCATCGTATTGAAAAATGGCTTATTGTTGTTTCTAAGACTGCTGCCTATATGAATCTCTTGTTTGTTGATCAGACTTATTAGGTAGCAAAAGATGAAGATTTCATTGAGCAAGGAAAATAGCCGCAAAATTATGTATTCATTTTCTTTCAGTCTCTTCACAATTTCAGAGCCAAAACCTGTACATGTCCTCAAATTGGTCTGAACATGGCGTGTCTCCATCTCTCAGGCTTGATCCGCCAGTTACTGTCACCGTTTCTGGGCTTCAACATTCTCTCTATTTCCATTCCTGATTGAATACAAGATTGTAGTCTCTTCAGATGCCCACGGCATTGCTTGTGGTCAAAGCAATGGTCGTCGTCAATGTTACTGCCTCCATGCACGTATCTTTCGCATGGTGACTGCCACTTGGCTTGCAAGTATGCTAAGGATCTCCATGGAGGAAGTGGCATGGAGTTCTGTTTTAAAGAAGATCTACTAGCTTCCTCCATTATTCCAAGAAACTGCTTCAGCCTTGCAAAGGAACCCACATAGATAGCAGGAAGCGAATGCAGTATCCTATCATACGAATCAACAGCTCTAGCTATTTCAAAGTGGCTTCGGAAATCAATATCAACAATCAATCGTTCTATGCTTCCCGAATGATCGTCAACCACAACATCGATATATTCATGATCACCTGTGCCACAAGTTTCAGCAAATGAACATCAGCTGGAATTAAAGCATATGCAAAAACATGTGCATATTAAGCAAGTAGAATCATGGAACAACACAACATTTGAGATACTATGGTATGATAGAATATGCCATTTTACTGTCCTAACATGGTAAAAAGCACTTGATGCAAACAATACATGAAATTTCATATATACTACCACAAGCAAGCCAATGGTAGCAGCTTAGCAATGGATATGCATGAAGCAAAAGTAGAATTGTAATTTTGGTGAAATGTTACACACACTATGGTATACCTCCAGGGACCTTGCCTCTACCCGGCCATTTAGATGCACAAACTCCAGCATCATAGCCAGAAAGTCTCATCAAGTTCACCAGATAAAACCTGATACAGCTAGCATAACATGGACCAGAATTCATAAGTTTAAGGTTGGTCTCATTCATTGACCGTATGAAGGAATGTACAACTGAAAGCAGCTCACTCTCATGTTGGGCCACCGATAGCTTACAGATCTGTTTCATAGACATGAAAGATAGTCAGGGAAGTTGTCAGAATATCTGTTGATTTTAAAAAGGGGGATTTAGGGGAAGATAAAGCAGAATATTTTAGAGAACAAGAATGCATAATTCTATAGAATCTGTAGAACATAGGTAATAGGTTCTGATTATCATCCATATGTATAGACTCTCCATGTGTATAGAATCTTGATAGATTTAGCAGAGATTATTCCCTAAGATAATAATAAAAGGCGATTCAACTGCCTACAAACTAATACACACGAAAGAGTAAGAATAAGTAGGATGAAAATAAATTGAATAACTGGAAGTGAAAAAAAGAAGTAAAAGTTAAATATGTTTAGTTCAAGAGAAATAGAAGATATGAAAAGAGATATAGAAAAAAAAAAGAGTAAAAATACATGAGAATTAGTGCAATGGATCTCAGCATTTCTAGAATTATTTATCCTTTGTTTCTCTCCTACCAAACAACTTAAATTAATTCCATCCTTTCTCATCTTCTCAAACAAACATACCATAAATACACTGAAACGTGAGATACCTCAACATATTATTTCCAAGTACATAAAATGTCATTATTTTCAACCATATCTTTTATCCAAAGTACATTGGTAGGAAAACATTTACTTGTAGAGTAAACTATAAAATGGCCATTCTATTTCTTTTGTACCTATTTCTGTTTTTTCTTTATTCTGTTTCCATGTAAAAATCCAATTTGGCAATGCTCGAGTTTCAAGTTATTGAGAAAGGACTAGAAACTGTTTCCAACCCTACCCATGGAAAATAAGATATTACGCGTGGCAATTTCTTAATCAAAAACCCAAAACTAAAATGAAAATCAGAGATTTGAAATGCATGTCCAAACTAAAGCCATAGTGCTTTAGGATGTGTTTGCTTAAGCTGCTTCACACTTTTCAAGAAACATTGATCATGAATACTTGTCTCTTGTTGGGTTCACGTATGACATGGTCCAACGACAATACTTAAGTGTTCTTATAAAGCTCTGAAAGAGCCTATGTAAGTGACCCATGGCCCTCCAATACTTTCTTTTTAGCTTATTTCACAAACTTTCACAATTAAGCTAATCAATAAGTTCTCACTTAATCATAGCTTCATTCAGCTATTTATATAATCCATGAAAATGAAAATAAAATCCTGTGTACGATATCACATCCAATCAAGAAAAAACTACCAAAGATTTTTAACACACCAATGCTTATGAAGACCCTCCAATCAAATTCAATAAAAATTCAGATGATAGATAAGTAATTAAAAGTTGAAATTAGCTAACAGATTTATCACCACTAACACATAGTAAAAAAAAAAATAGAGCATAAATCAATTGACATCATCAAATTGCTATGTTATGTATCAATTTGTTGAGTTTCAATTGAGAAACAGAGCTTTTGTAATGCAAATACAATCATGCTAACAGTGTAATTTTGTATTTAATTACTGTCCCTCAAACACAGACAAAATGATTCTGCACTATCATTACTCAATAGCGAGAGGTTCTTGGCAATTACCTGAATCCTCTCAGCGAGTTGAGCAAAATCAGAGAGACCTGAATCGCTGTCACTGCTACACCAAGACTCAGCGCCACTACTTCCATTCTCTAAGAAATCACTAACCATAAGCGCCAAATCGTGTTCACTCTCGTGGCTGAAACCACCTTCAATCTCGCTGTCGCCTCCGCCAACTCTAGCCCACAAATCGGAGTCGGGGGCCATACAAACCCTGCAGTCCATCCGATGTCAGCGACGTCGTTCAGACCACTTAAGTCCGAAAACGACACCGTTTCAGACAATTACCACCGAGGCACAACAACAAAACACAGAATCAAAATTCGTCCTAAATTCACAATTTCTGTACCTTTAATTTCACAATCCAATTGAACACGAGGTCCAATTCGCTAAAACGGATCAAAATTTCGATTTCTTTTGCGTTTTCTTTCCTTTATTAAACGAATGTCGATCAAAAATTGCTAAATGTTTGATTTCGTGTTTTAACTCTCCAAGAATTTTGAAGAATCGGAATGAGAAGAAATATAAATAAAAAAATAAAAATAAAAGAAATTGGCCTTTCGATCTGAAGGGATGAACAAAGTCGATTGGCAAATGGAAGATTCTTCCTTTGCAAATGAAAACCCAAAAGATTGGAAGGCGAGTTCGTCGGAGAAAGAAGACGATATAAAAGGCGTAGCTGACATCGAATGACCATTTTGCCCCTTTCGATGTGACTTGGAGAGGGAGGTTACGTTTATTGTTTCTGTTTCTTTCGTATCACAAAATTTAATTAAATAATGCTTAGTTTATTTCACACATCAAATTGATCAATTCTTAATATTGTAATTAGTTTCTTTAACTGTACTTTTCATATGTCAAAATAAATAAAATACTGCAACTCGAATCTTAATCAACTAACTTTATAAAATTACAAAAATTAAGAAAGATACTTTAATTTATATATACCGATAATGAGATTATGTAATAAAATAATTACTGCTTTAGATGTCTTCTTATACAATAGAAATATTTTTTGTATTGATATCATATAAAATTTAAATGTAAACCTTTTAATTATAGTTTTGGTAGGTGGTTAATTTTTTCATATAGTTGTAATTATTCAATTTTACTTTATGCGTCTAAAAAATATTGTTAGTCTTTATTTTTTTAACTCTTTGACTTAGTCTACATATTTAAAAAAAAAAAGTGAGGTGATGATGCAAAATCAATATAAATACCTATGTGACATTATTTTTTTTATTCATTAAATATAAATAAATTATGAATACTTTAAAAGTTAAATTATGTAAAACATTATCTAATAATTTGAAGCAATTAGCAAATTAAATTGATCATCGTTCAAATATTCACAACTTTGTGATAGTTTAATAGTAAAATTATAATTGTCCATTTTTAAAATATATAAACAAAAATGGAATTATTAAATTTGTGGAATACCAAATTGTCCATTTTTATAATATGTGAATAGAAAATTGGACAATTAAAACCATGGAAAGCCAAAATTGTATATTTTTCAAATATACCAAAATGATAATCAAACTATTAAATTAAAAAAAAACGTACACTACCAAAAATATGAAATTATATTATTTTTAAAAACATTCGTTACTTGTAAATTACTATGATATAAGTTATATAATTATTATATTACGACCAAACGTGTTTTTTTAATTCAAATTTTTAAAATGACTTCATATATATTAACTATATTAAACGGTAGATTGAATATTTTGTTTTTTATATGTTGATGGTATAATATTATAAACAATTAATTATACAAAAAGGAATTAATCACACATCCTAGTTAATAAACAAGTAAAAGGAGAACCCGTAAACTGTAAAAAATATTTTTTTAAAACCCATAAAATTTTCTTTAGTCACAACTTTCATGCTTAAGGGATGCTATCTAGTATTTTAGTCTATGCAATATAAAAATAAATCTTATATTGCAAAAATATTATTATTAGTAATAATAATAATAATAATAATAATATATTTCAAAGGAGGAAGTAATTAATTTTATCATGTGGATCAACATTTACACATGTGATTAATTCACATATCTTTTTGTTAACATTAAAATAATTATGATAACCAACATTAACATTAATACATTTAGGTACAGGAATTATCTTAAAGCGAACCTACGCGGCTAAAGTACACAATCACTTTTTGTCAAAGTAAAAGTCATGGTTCTTGTTCAACCCCAAAGAGTTGACTTTGTCAACTTCCAGTAACTAAATTATTATAAAAAAATAAATAAAAAAGAATTGTGTTTAATTATATAATCATGTGAGAAAACACGTAAACGTTTAAAAAATATGTTAGGACAGCACCCAAAAATCAACTACGTCTGCTATGCCAACCATGCATTCTTATATTTATTTATGTTTAAGGATATTCAACTTTATATGTGACATAAGAAGGAACACCTAAAATAAAAATATACTTTTCTTTTAGAAAAAAAAAAACTATAACTTAATTGAGTATAATGAGTGTGTTGATACAACTTTTTTATTTTGATTTAAAAATCAATCACCATCATGATTTACACGAGTTTTTGACATTAAAAAATATAGCTAAACTAAGATTCTTGTTCGGGCTGTTGCATACCCATCATTATATATCATTATATATTGTATATATTGTATTTAGAAAAATATTACTATAAATATATAATTTTTAAAGAAATAAAAAATGAATAAAACGTTTTTACGTTTCGTTACGAAAGTTATTCCTGCATATTTTATATATTTTTTTATTATCATTGATTTAGAAAATATATTTAAATTTTTGGGATGGAAAACTATGATATTTTAGGAGATTTAAATTAATGTAAAACGTGTTTTATTATTGTTTTCAAATATTAATTTTATCAATAATACCATTTTATTACTAATAATAAAATGATATGCTATGACGATTTATTTTAGTAATCTTGTAAGTAGTTTTATAATTAAAAAAGTAGTTAAATTTCAAAAAATTAAATCGAAAAAATTATTAAATTAAAATAAACAATCACTTAAATTTAAAATTAACAAAATATTTATTTTAATTTTAAAAAACAATTAAAATAAAAAATAAATACAAACATAAAAAAGATAAATCTCTTTTTATATATTTTTATATAGGTATAGATTAAATCCAAATGTAAATTAACAATAAAAACAGAGGCAATTGTAAGTTGTATAAGAACTTGTAAAATTTTGTTTATTTATTATATGAGATCAAACAAAATAGAATGGTGATAGTTTTCGCTATTTTATAATAATATTAATTATGAATATAGATTTAAATTTGTACCAATGAAAAGTATTAAGTTATTTCTGAAATATTTTTATTTTCATTTTGTATTAGGTTAAGTTTTGTATTTTTAATAATAAATAAATAATTTCTAATATATGTAACACGTCATAACATATCATTAAAAGCCGTTATTAACAAAATACAATGCTTTAAATTTATTTATGAATACAGTGAATACAACTTTTATTATAATTAATTAAAATAATAATAAAATTTGTATAAATATTATTGACTATTAATATGTTTTTATACCTATTTTAAACGATGTTTATTTTTAAATAAAATTAATAAAAATTTAATGTTACTTTCAAATGTTTATTACAGTAAAACATAATATTGTTTAAATGACATAAATTTAAAACAACTAATCTAACTCAAACCAAAAAAAAAAAAATATATTGGTTTGGTTCAAATTTTATATTAAATTAAAACTGAACTAAATCAAAAACACATCTAACTATATTTTTATAATGAAAATTAAATTAAAATTGTAGGGAAAGATGACTTAATTATATTTTAATAAAGTTTGGATAGAGATATTCTGGTAAAAAAAATCAGTTATATCACTATTCATAACCCATTTTACTATAAGTAATTTTTATTTATTTCATAAATAATTTCATGATTAAAAATGTTAAATAAAAAAATATTAAATTTAAATAAATAATCAATTAAAAGATAAAAAAATTTATTTAAAGCGAAAAAATAACAAATAAATGTGAACACTAAAAATGGACTTCACTTATAAATATATAAGTAGAGATACTAATAAAAATACATGTTTTGTGTGTCCATTTTATTATTATTGTAATTATAAAATTAAATATGAATAATTTTCATAAATTTATTTTAGAAAGTTAGTTTAGTTTAAAAAATGGTTAAATTTAAAAAATCAAATAAAAAATAATTAAATTTAAAAAATGGTTACCTAAAGAATAAAATAAGTAAATCAATCATTTTAATTTAAAAATAAGTATTTAAAGAATAAAAGTAAAAGAGATGTACACACCCAAAAAGAAAAAAATCGTTCAAATAATATATATATATATATATATATATATATATATATATAAGTATTACTAGAAATTTTTATATTAATTGAGATTTTATTTTATAAATTTGTTAAAAAGAATTTGTAAAAAAAAATATTTTTTTTGTAATTTTTTTAAATAATTTTAATTGGCAGGTAATTCTTTCGTGAGTAATCAATTTCTACAAAATTATAAAATTTGTAAGTATGTTTTATAAAATTTATTACGAAAAGTGTTTTATAGAAAATATTTTGTAAAAAAATTGGTAGCAATTTTTTGCAAACTTTTTTCTCAATAAAATTTATAAATTTTTTTTAAAAAAAAAGATATAAAAAAAAATATAAAAAATATATGTTTTTTTTTTATAGATATATATATATATATATATATATATATATATATATATATATTTTTTATTTTTTTATTTTTTTATTTTCCTAAATAAATATTATTGGCGAGGAAGAAAAAAATGGGTGAGCTTGTTTCTTTCAATCCAATTATGTAGATTTGAAGAAATGATGGTTTCTTTTATCTCATGTATGAAAGTAGAAAATTACAATATGAGAATATGAATTGAGAACTAATTCACTTCCAAACGAGTTTTGGTGGTGAAAGTGATTGAAAATCAAGAAACTAAACAAAGCGTGGGGTGGTAGGTAGTTGTGGGTGGATATGGAGGTGTGAAAGAAGGTTGTTGAAGATGTGGGTTGTTCAAAATAATTATATTTTATTTAATTTTTTAAAATATCTTTTTATCTATTACATTTATTAAATTATTTATAACTTTTTCTTTTAAATCTTTTTGTCTTTACTTTTTTTTTCTTTTAAAACAAATAACACTATAATTCTATTTCTACTCTTTCACATCCATCGATTCAGCTTTCATCAAATTCATGATTTGAAACAAAAATAACCTTATATACACTTAAGAGAACTTGTGTTTTAAGATTTTCAATTTATATTCTCATTTTTTTTCTTAAATCACTCTATATATTTTTAACATTTAATCCGGGGTCAAATTTATTTGTTTAAATAAAATATAAAATTATAACAAAAGTAGGAAAATATTTCATAATAATTAAGATCTTGAAGGATCAAATTGACGTAATAGAATTTACGAACAAAAAATTGGATAAAAATTAAGTAACAAGAATTAAAATTTTACATTTAGAGTGACAAATAAAGAATATAGGTGAAGAGGAAGGGAATGCATTAAGTGGGATATATATATATAAAGAATGAAATTAAAGTTTATGGTTGGAATTTAGTGAAGACAATAGTACATGCAAAAGCAACAATGTAACAATTCTTCAAATCAAAATCATCATTTTTCATTATTCTTTGTCCTGTCCTTGAAAACTTAAAGAATTTTTGTTTTATCACTTCCATTGAAAATTATTCATGTTCATATTTGTCTCATTAATAAAATTCCAACTTAAATATATTTTTACTATAAATTATTAGTATGAGTGGTTCGGAATCCCAATCTTTCTTAAAGTAATATTTTGAGTGAGAGTTGTCAAAGGAAATGTGATTAAGAATGACACTATAGGCAATCTGAAGTATAAAAATATTTTATAACCTCATATTATGAAAAAAAATAAAAATCATCCATATCATTGATATTTTATAAGAATCGAATGACACCCACAAAGATATATTTATATTTTTTTTTAACATTTATTTGTATCATGTAAATTTATTATATGTAGACAAAGAAAATATATTTTGGACCAAACAACGTGGATTGCAAATAACCCAAATAATCTGCTGGTAAAACCTATTTCTGCATACTCGTACAGTAAATGGTTTATTGTGTTTTTTCTTATGTAAATACTATATAATTAATACATATACTAAAATAGTTAAAAATTTGGACATAAGAAGAATAACAATTATGAAAGATGACATTAAGAAATGATTTAAAGAAGACATATAGAGTGGCCATAAAGACACATCACATGTGTTTAGGCACCACCATATTCATTGGCTTATCATTAATAGTTGATGAAGAATTGAAGGACCTACCCTATAGGTTGGGGACACAAAGCATCTTCTTGGTATGAATCCTCACTGTCTCTCCCATGAACTGTGTAAATTGGAGCATGCATTTATAAGCATGACAGATCCTTGTGGAAGCAACAAAGGACACTTGGCAGATATACAACACTTGGACCACTTCTCAAAGATTCAAACTTTTCCCTTCACACCTAATAAAACAACATCAACATTGTCTTCACCAAATTGTCTTCACCGATCAAACCTAATAATTAGTCTCAACGTACTAACGTGATTGTGTTAAGAAATAAACTTTAAATCTAATTTAACCTCACAAAACTTATTTATATATTATAAATTGATTTTATCTCTTGTTAATGTGAGACTTCTAATATATTATATGTATAAACACAATATATAAAATGTGTTTCTGTCGGGAAATAAATTTTAAATCTAATTTAATTTCATAAAATTAGTTTATAAAATAAAATTTATATTTTTTATATATTATAAAATAATCTTATCTTTTGTCAACATGAAACTTTTGACACAGTGTGGACTTGTCCGCATATAACAAATACAACCCTTAGTACAGTATGATTAATAAAATAATTAGCAGAGGTTTAAGAATAGAGTATATTTTCGTGGAACACACATAAGCATGTTATGTCAAATGTTGAACAGGTGATAAGAAATTATTGTTATATTATAAGTTAAAACAAACACAACAACACCTGCTACATAGATTCATGACAGCATGCATGTTCAACAAATCAAATATTCAATGTGATAGTTACATAAGAGTACAAGTAGAACATCTCAAACATAAATATTATTTTAATTTATGTATTGAATATTATTTTTGTATAATTGAAAATTTATAATATTCAATTTTAATACATAAATTGTGTTATAATTTAAATTGATGATAAAGAAATACCTTTTTTTATATTTTTGAATTTAGAATGAATAATACTCATTGTGATACAACTTTATTATTGGCTATTTACAGTAGTGTGTGAAATGCTTATTAAAAGAAGAGAATACACAACATTGAAAATGTCCAGTTTTCAATATTACTGTCTAAGTTGTGTGTAAGATTTTTTATTTTTGAATTAAGGATAGATAAAATAAATTTGTATTAAAATAATATGAGCAAAAATAGAAAAATAGTAAAACATTAGAGGAATTCAATTGTTTACATAAATTTGATGTAATACGGACCGGGAGCTGTTAATACAGCCTAGCTTACTCCCTCAGCCCCAGCCCATATGAGTTGAAGCCAAAAGCCCACATACTAAATAAGACGAGGGTCCAAAAACTGTCATAAAATCACCTGGATCAAGAGTTACTTATGGGCCTGGAAGAAAAAAGCCCATATCAGGCAGCTTCTTCCTGCACCTTCACAAGTTTCTTCTTGCACCCTCATATAAAAAATTCTTCATTTTGACAAAATTGACTTTCCATTAGCCGATCTAAAAGTGAAAAATGACTACTTTCCACATGGGATAATCCATAAGTAATTTGAATTCTGAATTACATTAATGTAATTTATAACTTTTGAATTATGTAATTTAAAGTTATTATTTATTTTCAGAGTATGTAATCTATTTTTTTTAGGGAAAAAATGACTTATAAATTATATAATTCAGAAATTATTTTTTACTTTCATGTGTAATTTGATTTTCAAATTGTTCAATTCATAAAGAACAATTTTTTTTTTATGTATAAGATGTGGAAATAAATATTTGGAAGTGCATACTTTTTTAATTTATATTTAATTATTGTGCATGATAATATTCAGCTTTGGCAATATTTTATTCTCTTAATGTTGGAAAATAAGATCAATTTATAATATTTGTTATCTTAAAATAAGACGAGTTATAGACTTAAAATTACTCTTTAATATAATATCATAATTTATTCTAATAAAATTTATGGAGTTTAAATTTCGTAAAACATTTATCGTTAACAACAGTTTTAATGGTAAAATTACTTGCAAGCAACTCGATACAACTGCTGGAGATGCCGTTAATTATTAAAAAAAAATGTAAGGAGAAATTATATTAGAGGCTATAAATACATCTAAATAGTTTATATGTCTCACAATTTAATTTTAATATTTTTTTGTTATGATTATTATTTTAATTCTTGTTTTACTTGGTTTAATTGTTTACTGAATCCCTTTCTTTATTTACGGTTATTCTTTCTCCATCTAATAAAAGAAGCAAATCTTTACGAGGTTACGTGAACTTGACTGCATCGCTATACTGCGAAACTGTTTTCTAAAAGAACAAGTTCTTAAAATTTTTCAGTTTGAAATTAGGATAAGTTTTCAACAGTTTCAAAATCAATGAAGCTTTTCATCATTTAACAACCAAAAACACAAAGTCATCATTTTGTCCATGCATTATAAGTTTCAACTCAAGATTCTAAATCAAATGTTAATTTCTTCACATCATCCATAATTAGCAATTAATGTTTCCACCAAAAGTACTAGCCATGATTATTTTAGAACAAATTAATGCAAAATTTATGAGTTTGAGGGAGGCAAAGAATATCAGTTTAAATACGCAATCTTTGTCTGTTATCACAAGTGCAGCTTGAAGGAGACTACAGCTTATTATTCTGTCTAAGTCCCAATTCTTATGCTCCAACTCTATATTACAAGAACCAGTCAAGGATTTGCTCCAATCACTGATTTCTATATGTTCCCTGTCATATCACAATGTAACAGTGTTCCCACAAATAGCTAGGAACACTTTTCTTCTTGTGCTATGTATATACATCACTTGTATCACTTTCAAATACACTGTCTTTCGATAAAACACCGACGAGGATTCCAACACATTCTTTCACGACGAGATATATACATATCGAACACGACGAGGTATATACATATCGAACGTAAAATTAGATATTAACAAATAATCAAATAACGGTCCAATAATGAGTGCAACAATGAATCCAACAAAGTTTCATTATGATAGGCTCTGACACAAAGTTCTAATATATATTATGTCAAAAACTGGATTTTAAGTCTAACTTATACGTCAATCAAAAACATGTTATGGAAAAGTGCAGTAGAAGAGGTCCTTTAGCATGCAGAAGAAGGTTCTTTTGGAAAAATGCCTCCATTTTGAAGGGTTGAGCATTTTATGATGAGTTACCTTTTGGCATTACTTATGAATAAAAATCATGCGTTGCTCTTTATTATGATGCAATAATGCAAGAGGGGATACGGTAGAGAGAACAAAAAATGGTCAAAAGGGAGAGTGATTAAGTTGGAATATATATTTATGGTCATGCTCAACGGCTTTAGTTGATTGTCCCAATGCTATATGTATAAAAAAGCTCGAATATATTTGCTTAGTAGCTACCAAAGCAAAGCATTAAATAAAGCTTTCTTTACCTTTTCTTTACCTCATCAACTAAATGCCCCCATAAGATAAGATTACCATTACAACATATCAGATTCAACTAAAATTGTTTGCACTATTAGGAATTTAAGTGTAAGTTTAAGTCACACATTGAGTAAAAATAAAAAAATTGAACACCCTATAAGGATAAAGACCCATAAACTGATCGTTTTAAAGTTTTGGGTTAAGAGTAGTGCCAATACTTTATGTGTGGATTAGACTCATGTCTCATTGGTGTTGTAAAATTGAAAAAGAAAATATCAGATATTACCATGTGGATTAGACTCATGTCTTATTGGTGTCGTAAAATTGAAAAAGAAGATACCAGAAGATTAAAAAAAAATTATCTAACTCATATTCCAGTATCATTAAAGTAAAATTTCAATCATAGAGGGATCTGTGTTCTACAATATTGTGAGATATAAGATTATTTATTAGAGTACATAAAACTATCTACTTCAGGTGTGAGCTGCAAGGAATGGATATGAATCATTGGTTTGGCACAGTAAGTTACAGTATATTAGATCAATCTTGTTTCTTCTAGTTTCTTCTGGAACTGTGCATCAGTTTCAATATTGTCAAATATAAATGATGTTATATTAATACCAATTTCATTATTCATTCTCTTTTCCTAATTTGATAAGTGATTAGAATTCATACAGTTACTATATTTCCTAATTCTGGTGTAGATCCTATATAATTGTCATGAGGAATAGGAAGAAAATTTAAAGCTTAAACCTATTACTTAATTAATATAATACATATCACGTAGCCTCTATCAATGCTTTTAAACCTTTTCTATCTAAAATGATTTTCTATTTTCTAGAAAAAACGATTCTCTAGAACATGCTCAGCCACTTTTGCATTAATTTGTGTAGGAGTCGATAGTTTTTTTTTTTAATTTTTATAACATTAAAAATGGATTATTTCTACAATATTCTCTTTCCCGAACATGCAACATACTTCTTACCTACGTAACTAAGTAATACCTAACATATAAACTCTAAGGTATAGTGTGACCGCATATTCCGTAGTATTTTTATGAAAAAAGCATTGATGTTTACTTGAAAATAAATAACTCCTTTCAATAATTATTTAATTGTCTACATTTTAGATTACACAAATCTTAGTAAGACAATTTATTATAACCATTTGACAAAGTCATTTACCTTGTGCTAGAGAGAAAAACTCTAAAAAATCAGAAATCATGCCAGTGATACCTTAAGTAGTAAATTCATATTTGTCATGCTTATTTTAAAATATTTCTACTTACAACAACAAAAATAATCATGTTCATTATATTAAATAAATTAAATAATTGAGTTATCCATCATAAGTATGTTTTAAGTAGTTTTATTGCGGAAGTAATTAAACAAAAACTTACACCTTCGCAAACTTCTATATATAAATTTTTACTTGCTCAGAGTCTTTAAGTCATGAATATTTAGTGCTATTTTAAAAGTTAATATATATGCGTTATGTGCTGAAAAGGATAGTAATAAAGTGAAAATATTTTAATTAAATCAGGGCAAAGTTAATCATCCCTGAAAAAAAAAAGAGACTTTTGGAGAGAAAGGAGAATAATTAAGGTGTTGATAGCTGGAAAAAAAAAAAGAAAGTGAAAGAGAAAAGGAACCTTCTGTGATTCAACGGATAAAGTGATCCCAAAACATATTGCAAATTACAACATGATAACAACTTTATCACTACAAGATATGCATTGCAAAAAACAACAATGATTGTTCTGTACAAGACCGTAGGAACATGTAATATAGTCTACAACAATCATTAAAAAAACACGATACTAAAACAAAAAGTAAAAATACTAAAACAAAGAGAGTAATATCTTTTGTACAGTAATTATATATGAAACATAAAAACCAAGTAAAAAGCAAATAAAAATATATATTGTATATGAAATATATAATGTACGAAAATACATATTTCGAGTACGGGCAGCATGCAAGTCCCTACAAAAAAGTGAAATAAAAATCTGTCTTTTTTATTTTTCATAAAAGTTAAATGTTGTCTTATTCCAAAAGCATGGTACAATAATATTAATATATATAAGTGAATGACCGATCTCTATTTGTTGATACAAGTCCCTCATAATCGTTCTTTACCCGACATGTTATTGATGATGCTTTTATATACATTGTTGTAAAAAAAGAGAGTTAATTATAGTTTAAGTGAATAGAGTTAGGAGTAACAATAGTCCTTTGCGTTATTCGATTTGTCTGTGGTAGGCAGAAAGAATCAAATTCCCCTTAATACCTTTTGAAAATGATTTCTGCTATTTTATTTATTTATATCTTCTAAAATTTGATTGCACTCCAGCGTTTTTTAGTTTTCACGAAGTTTCAATAATTGACGCTATGTCAATTCAGAGTTTTGTCCCGAAGCACATTAACAAAAAGTAGAAAAAAAGATATATAGATATATGTGTACTATATACATTCATTGACCCTTCTCCATCACACTTCGAAGCACCACAAGAAAAAGCTGCTAAATCTTCTTCCACTTCAAGAGTCGTGTGAGATCAGAAATTTTTATATGTAATAAAATCATAACATCATCTAATTAACATAGTTTCTACTTTATGTTGCTTACATTATATGTTTTACATGATGGAACATGCATTTACGTTGTCTTCACTGAAAAGGGACATAAATTTCTCTTCTGTCTCAACAGAAGGTGTGAATGTTTGTGCGTTTCGAACATAGCCGGAGGGTGCCCTTTTGTCATAGACACCGGAGGCATGAGGATAGCTCACCACATGTTGTGGAACATAGGGCCAAAATTCAGCTCTTTTTTTCCCAGTTCCTTTTACCCTGTTCAACACCTTGTTTGGATCAACACAACCGTTCACTGTCACCCTGCTTTGCTTTCGGTTTATCTCCACAGATTTTACTCCTGCAACACTTCCACACACAATCATTAACCTTCTAGTCATATTTATCTTGCATAATGCATGTTTTAACATAAGCTTCTAGTCGAGATCTAAGGAAAATGAACGTTTTCTGTACATACAGTTTAATGATCCGATTTCAAGTTCAATGAGATACCATCATTATAGAAGTATTGCTCGGAGTCTGAAATTTCGTTATGATTTTGTCTTTAAAAAATATCTAAGAAGATTAGAGGAGGAGGAAGTATTTAATGTGTCGTGGAGTATGACTTCTCAGCGATGTATAATTATTGAACGTGTAATAAAAGTTGGGTTAGAAGTTAGAACCTTTCATTGTGGCTACTGCATTTCTGACTTTTCGTTCACAGCCATCACAGTCCATTTTGACTTTGATCTCAACTGTCTAAAACGAAAACCAACACATATATGAGAAGCTGCTATGGTTGGAGGAATGAAAGTTAGAAAAGTGTGGTGGGAAGAAAAGAGTGTAAAGGAAAATGGTGTTGTGGCATGTGTAAATGAAAGAAGTTCCTACCTGCATTGTTTTGGTCTTTGAGGCTGGAAGTGTGCAAAAGTTTGAGATGATGTAGGTAAGTGCACCCATTTTTTCCTTTCCAGAAGATACTAAAGGGCAAAGATGGTGAGAGTGAATATGAGTGAGAGAGAAGACACGCACAAATCAAAGATGAAGGCGTGGTGTTTATATAGAAAGCTAATATTCACATCTAGATAGAGAGAAGGTTGAATTTCGAAAATGGTGTCTAGAACATTAAATTATTACAATAAACAAAAAATAATAATGTAGTGGACATTGGTGCTCGTAAAGGTAGATTAGTGGTTTATAAGAACATGGAAGAAATATGCTTTAAAATTGGTGTTGTGGTGCCATGTTCCATTGGAAAAATATAAAACACTTGTTTAAAATCTACGCAGAATTATAAAAAGTGATTTTTGGCTATCTTCCTTTTCTCTCAATGATAACAATGCCTTGCTTTCCAACATTCCATACATCCATTCTAACTTATACGTTGCCATTTTTTTCGCAACACATCCTAAAATATTAAAATAATAATAAATATATGTATTGTAATAAAAATAACTTTTAGACTAAAGTATTTGTTGACAAGTTAGTTTTTCACCTTACTAAGAAAATTCAATAAAAAAAAACTATAAGTGGTATGGTTTTAAGATTATGCTACACTAGTTTCACATTATTAGTGTAAAAGTGTGTTACATTTGGATACATATCCTGAGTACTCGTTGTTTTAAAAGACACACCTTCCATACAAGTACAACGAAGTACCTTAACATAAGTATGTTCTCCATGACAACTGGTATGAGAAAACGATGATAAAAAATATTTATCATAAAGCAAAAAAAAAAAAGTTGCTAAAAACAGATCAAATAATATGTCCAACACTAAATATTTTTATTATGAGTTAAGTGTGTTTTTATCCTTCAATTTTCAGTGAAAATTGAAATTAGTCTTTTTTAAAAATTTTAAAACAATTTAGTTTCTGAAATGTGTGAATTTAGTCTTTTAAATTATTTTTTTAAGTTTATTTGACGTTTCAAACGTGTTTCTCAGCTAACATCGAAGCGAAAATGTGTCAAACAGTATAAACAAACTGAAATACTATAATGAAATATGTTTGAAACATCAAATAAACTTAATAAAATTTTGTTAAAAGGACTAAATCTACGCATTTACATGATTGAGGGACTAAATTGGTTCATGATTTTCAAGAGAGATTAATTCCAATTTTTACAAGAACAACCTCGTTTTATTATTATTGTTGAAGAAAATAAAAACATAATAATCTTACAACAATCATATATATATATATATATATATATATATATATATATTATATAATTAATTAAAAATAAATTTCAATAACACACATACTTAACAACAAATTTCGATAACAAAACTTACATGTGTGTAAATTGGATGATAGATGTGATAGAGACACAATATTATTGGAATGTAATATACATTGTATTAAAATTGTATATTGAGTCAAAATTAAATTGCCAAACTTAGTTATATTATTTTTCCTCCAATGGAAGAGAAGAATAATTGACCAACCTAAGGTGCAAAGTGGCTTTACCTTTCAAACCCTAAAAAAATAGGGAAAAAGAAGAAAAGCATTATATTCAACCCCACATACTTAACAGAACAAAACCACCGCCCAAGGATCAAAATTCTCTGCTCACTTGGAACACTTTTCTGCTTTTCGTTGTTCTTCTCTCACATTCATTCCTTCCAAATTTTCAATTTTCATCACTCCTTTTCCCTCTCCATACATGTGCATTTCTTTTCTTTTTTTAATAAAATATACAAAATAAAATTATTAATATTTTTTTCTTAATTTTCTTGTTGTTATTGTTGGAAAAAGAATAATTTATATGACAGTCATTTTCCCTTTCCATACACAAGCATTTCTTTTGTATTAAATAACATTTATATAATATTAAAAGGATAAAGTAAAATATATACTTTTATTTTGAATATATATAGTAGTAGAATGTATGATTTTTTTTTCTATTATCGTAAAAGGTTTTGGTATATTATTTATGTATTTCTTTTATTTATGTTTTTTACTCATCTAAGTAATGCATTTTTGTTCTTCTTGTTTTTGCGTAATTTTTTGTTAATCTCATCACAGTCATTCCTTTAATGATATATTTATTCCAAATTCCAATCATTCATCTATGATTTTTTTCCCCTTTTGATATGTCTATTTAAAAAATAATTTGTTTAGTTCGTTACCCTAATTAATCAAACTTGATATAAATATTGGTAATAAAAATTTTTTTATCAAAACATTTTCTATTATAAATTTCCCTTTTTTGCTGTTATAGTTTCCATTTAATTTGTTGAAATGTTAAACATGATTTTTTCATTTAATATTTCTAAATCAAATATCAGATAATTTATAAAAATTACAAAAGCAAATTAAACAGGAAAGGCCGAGAGAAAAAGAGACACACGGAGAGTTAGGAGAAATTTGGATTCTTTGCTGTTTTTCTTTTTGTTGTTCTTGTCTTTATAATACACTTGTCTTTATAATACACTGATTATTACTGATTTTGATGTTTTAAAATATATTAAAAAAATATTTAAAATATTAATACGGTGTATTTTTAAGGAGTGTGTGGATAAAATAAATAAATAAAATAGCCAATTTATCCGAAAATAAGAGAAGTGGGTGGGGGCAAAGAAGACCCGATAAAAAAACGGGTCCTGAGCTCTGAACCATAACTACTCTTACATTACACACTGCACTTGCCACTTTGCTCAACGACCACCATTTCAACGGTGAGGTGAGTTTTCCGGCGCTTTTTCTCTTCAACGTTACGCTCTTATCTGTTTTATGCTCAAAAGTTAATCATCCCTGAAAAAAAAAAGACTTTTGGAGAGAAAGGAGAATAATTAAGGTGTTGATAGCTGGGAAAAAAAAGAAAGTGAAAGAGAAAAGAAACCTTCTGTGATTCAACGAATAAAGTGATCCCAAAACATAGAATAAGTCCACTTGCAAACATTTTTGCAAATTACAACATGATAACAACTTTATCACTACAAGATATGCATTGCAAAAAACAACAATGATTGTTATGTACAAAACCGTAGGAACATGTAATAGTCTACAACAATCATTAAAAGAACACCATACTAAAACATAGAGAGTAATGAGTAATATCTTTTATACAGTAATTATGAACAGTGTATATATGAAACATAAAAACCAAGTAAAAAGCAAATAAAAATATGTAGTGTATATGAAATATAATGTAAGAAAATACATATTTCGAGTACGGGCAGCATGTAAGTCGCTACAAAAAAGTGAAATAAAAATCTGTTTTTTATTTTTCATAAAAGTTAAATGTTGTCTTATTCCAAAAGCATGGTACAATAATACTAATATATAACCACTAACATAAAAAAAATTGCGATGCGGAGAAAAATGTTAGGAATTTAAGTTTCAACATTTACGTATGACGCATTGTAGTCAACGTAAATTTATGTCTGACCTTTAGACGTCAGACTTAAACAATTAATAATTTAATTACAAGTTTGTTATCGGTCATTTTTTATGTATGATTCTGGTTGTTCATACGTAAAATCGCAGACATAATACATTTTTAGTGTCGAATGACCAATCCATGTTTGTTGATACAAGTCCCTTATAATCGTTCTTTACCTGACATGTTATGTTATCGATGATGCTTGATGCTTTATATACAGTGTTGTAAAAAAAGAGAGTTAATTATAGTTTAACTGAATACACATTGGGTTAACGAAGGAGTTAGGAGTAACAATGGTCCTTTACGTTATTCGATTTGTCTGTGGTAGGCAGAAAGAATCAAATTCCCCTCAACACCTTTCGAAAATGATTTCTGCTATTTTATTTATTTATACCTTTTAAAGTTTGATTGCGCTCCAGCGTTTTTCAGTTTTCACGAAATTTCAATAATTGACGCTATGACAATTCAGAGTTTTGTCCCGAAACACATCAACAAAAAGTAGAAAAAAGGATATATAGATACACATTCATTGACCCTTCTCCATCACACTTCGAAGCACCACAAGAAAAAGCTGCTAGATCTTCTTCCACTACAAGAGCCGTGTGAGATCATAAATTTTTATATGTAATAAAATTATAATATAAAATCATAACATCATCTAATATAGTTTCTCTTTTATGTTGCTTACATTATATGTTTTACATGATGGAACATGCATTTACGTTGTCTTCACTGAAAAGGGACATGAATTTCTCTTCTGTCTCAGCAGAAGGTGTGAATGTTTGCGCGTTTCGAACATAGCCGGAGGGTGCCCTTTTGTCATAGATGCCGGAGGCATGAGGGTATGTCACCACATGTTGTGGAACATAGGGCCAAAATTCAGCTCTTTTTTTCCCAGTTCTTTTTACCCTATTCAACACTTTGTTTGGATCAACACAACCGTTCACGATCACCCTGCTTTGCTTTCGGTTTATCTCCACAGATTTTACTCCTACAACACTTCCACACACAATCATTAACCTTCTAGTCATATTTGTCTTGCATAATGCATGTTTTAACATGCGATAGCATAAGCTTCTAGTCGAGGTCTAAGGAAAATGAGCGTTCATCTCTCGGTGAAGATTAAGGAAAATCGTCTTAATGATCCAATTTCAAGTTTAATGAGATAACATCAGTCTGAAATTTCATTATGATTTTATCTTTAAAATGTATCTAAGAAGATCAGAGGAAGAAGAAGTATATAAACGGTTATTGAATATGACTTCTTAGCGATGTAGGACTATTGAAGATATGACAAAAGTTGGGTTAGAAGTTAGAACCTTTCATTGTGGCTACTGCATTTCTGACTTTTCGTTCACAGCCATCACAATCCATTTTGACTTTGATCTCAACTGTCTAAAACGAAAACCAACACATATATGAGTAGCTGCTAAGGTTAGAGGAATGAAAGTTAGAAAAGTGTGGTGGGAAGAAGAGAGTGTAAAAGAAAATGGTGTTGTGGCATGTGAAAATGAAAGAAGTTCCTACCTGTATTGTTTTGGTCTTTGAGGCTGGAACTGTGCAAAAGTTTGAGATGATGTAAGTAAGTGCACCCATTTTTTCCTTTCCAAAAGAGAAAGTAAAGGGCAAAGATGGTGAGAGTGAGTGAGAGAATATGAGTGAGAGAGAAGACATGCACAAATCAAAGATGAGGCTGTGGTGTTTATATAGGAAGCTAAAGATTCACAGCTATAGAGATCGAGTCCATATTTTTTATTGATTTTTTTGTGTTGTCTTCAGTCGGGTATTAAAAATACATTGTATTGGTATTTTAAATATCTTTTTAATATATTTTAAAACATTAAAATTAATGGTAATCAGTATATTATGAAAGTACAGTAAATAAATAATACACAAAAAAATCAGGAAAGAATCTAAATTCAGATAACAAAGAGAAGGTTGAACTTCGAAAACAGTGTTTAGAACATTAAATTATTATAATAACCAAAAAAAAAATAATGTAGTGGACATCGGTGCTCATAAAGGTTGATTAGTGGTTTATAAGAACATGGAAGAAATATGCTTTAAAATTGGTGTTGTGGTGCCATGTTCCATTGGAAAAATATAAAACACTTGTTTAAAATCTACGCAGAATTATAAAAAGTGATTTTTGGC
>Ga0214543_1005451_pt1 | contig 23394 bp, 14 predicted proteins | sample CNSS2metaG_FD_160094 | JGI IMG/M metagenome (GOLD analysis project Ga0214543, IMG submission 160094) | Root nodule microbial communities from cowpea collected in UCLA plant growth center, Los Angeles, California, USA - CNSS2 | ecosystem: Host-associated > Plants > Roots > Nodule | place: USA... | reverse complement strand
AAAAAATATATAATATATATATATATATATATATATATATATATATATATATATATGAATATGAAGTTATATTATTAATGTTCTCTCAAGGAAAATCTTATGGTAGAAAAAAAAAAGATTAATTATGTATCTTTTTATCAAATAATAATTATTTAGTATAATAGTTGGGGTGTCACAACGTTCAAGTGTTCTCTTGAACGCAGAGAGTGGGTATAGTTGACCCCTAAGAGACACATGGAAGAAAGAGAAAATATTTGGTGGGAGACATGAGACCTGAAGCCATGATACATTACCATCCCTTTTAGAGGGATAGGGACAAGTGCATGATGCACCGATGTACTATGCTACTTTCTATTTGAGATAGAGACACAAAGCACATTGGTGGTGTAGCATGGACTATTAAAAAAGTAGAGATTGAGCCATATTAGGTCAAGTAACGAGGTATCAAGTCCAATATCACCACATTCTACTCTCTCAACTTTCACTCAATTTTGTCCTTTTCTCTAAGTCTTTCCTTTCGTTCTCAGGATCCCATTGTATAAGTGGCACCAAGAGAACCCAATTAGTGGAGAAGTTGGCCTTCTCAGCCTTTGGAACCTAATGTAGAGTCAATAGAAATGCTTAATTCAAGTGAGTGGAGCTAACCAAGTCATGATTGATGTTAATGTGTTGGATTGTGTTCGTGTTGTTTGTGTAAGGAAAATACATATGCATGTGTACAAGTAGCACTTGTTGTTGTGACTATGAGTTGTATGGATTGATGTCCCGAGTTGTAAGATATAAGATATGTTTAGTCTATTTTCCTCATATATATGCATATAATATTTTCAGTTGAACAATTGTATATAATGGTGATACACGTATGGTTGTGTTGGTGACCCTCGATGGAGGAGTGACACCTTGTGTATGTGCATAAGATGTGCTTTGACTAAGGTTTTGCTATAATGAGGCTATCTAATACTTGTGCATTCTTCTCTGCCTAATTCTTTAATTTAGCTATCCCCCCTTCTAGTGCCATCTTGCACCAACAAATAAAGGGCCAAAAGTGACTTGTTCCTCTTTAGGTGTGATTTTCTACTCACGATTGTTACACCTAACTAAGGTTTAAAACTTTTGGTATCGTAGCATATGTTGACCCTTAGGATGCCTTTAACGAGTGGGTTGGCTGAGTTTTCTGTTGTTCACCTTTGTATTTGTTTGGTTGATTGCTTGATTTTGTTTGCATTGTATATGTTTGCTCATTTAAGCTTGGCCAGTCTTTAAGCCTTTCTTGGTGTGTTTAGAGAATGACTCGTAGACCACATATCCCAACCCAACATCCTCCAAAGATGGTAGCAATTACAAAGGCCACAAAGATAATGATCAACGCAATTGAACGTTAGAGTGACGTTATGAATGTTAGCCATATGGTTGTTTCTTGGATGTGCTTGATGAGTGAAGGAGCCTTCATGGCTGGATGGCGCAAAAGCAAATGAGTTTAGAGGTGTTTAAAGGTTGCAAAATGTAGGTGGTGGGAGATCTCTAAGAGTTTAGGCCAACTTAGAGGAGGAAAGAGAAAGGAGAATTCTAGGAGAATACTCTAGCTAAGGACTCTCAAAGGCAAGGTTCATGGAGTGATATCAATATAGTAACTTTGCATTCATTCAAGAGTAACCATTACAAGATATGGAGACTCCTATTTATAGTAGAGACTAAGCTCCTAAAATGGAATACAAATGCACGATGAAATGGAATGCAAATGGAAGAATCCATGTGAAGCACGTGTATCTAGATCTAGGACCTATGAAGTTTAGAAGCAACTCTCAGCCTAGACTTTGTAATTGGGCTTGAATTGAACCAATTGCAAAGCTAGATACAAGGTGTTTTACAATTTATTTAGAAAGCAAGGCCTAAACAATTGGCCCAATTGAAATCTACTCTAATGATCTAAAATAAGCATGTCGTATCTTTATGTCTTCTTTGGCCCAAGAAAATAACATTTGAAGCCCATGGAGCCCATTGAGCCCTTGAAGATCCATGCCCTCTTGTATCTTCCTTAGCATGCTTCTAGTGACGGCCTATGATTGGGTCTATGGTTGGGTCCAAGTCATCAGTAGAGGTTCTTGCAAATGATGTACTTAGTAGATGAAGAATGATAATGTGATAAACTAGTTGAGCGAATATTTCACCACTTAGTGAAAAAGCTTTATAAAGTCTCCATAGAAAGCACTAGACAATATCCTCACTACTTGAGTTTTACTCTCTCAAAGAGACTAGTGGAAGGTATTTCCAAAGGCTGAGAGATCTAATGAGTAGTATCCTAGTAGAGAATAAATGTCTTCTAATTTTCCAATTAACTTAAAGGTGACTGATTTGTTGAGTGGGGAATACAAGAGGGGGTGATACATTGATTGTACTAGTGTATGAGATCCCTAGAGCGAGAATGAGGAGATATATCTCTTTCAGTTGTGAATTTGGAAAACCATGTATTCATACTTATGAGATTATGTGTTTTTATGGGTTGAGTAGAGCCAGGGTAGTGACACCATAATCTATTGTGTGGGGTTGTGGAGAACCTAGATTGTAATGTCAAAATCAACTAACACTACAAAAAATAGTGTAAATTGCGACAATTTTAAAATGACGGTTATTTAAAACCGCCACATTTTACAATATAATATGACATTTATTGAACTACCATATTTTACATGTAAAATATGGCGGTTTTAACCGCCATTTTATTAATCTTGGGAAACTACCACAATTTATGTGTAAAATATGGCATTTTGAACTGACATCTTTTAATAAATTTCAACTTCCCACACTTTAGCTTCTCACATTTTTACTTCCCTCTAAGTGTTTTAATTAGAGTAGCAACTTTTCGACATACCACATTTCAACTTCGCTAGTTCCGTTTCTCCCTTCTCACAGTTCGACTTGTGGTTAGGGTTCTCTTTCTCCAATGGTTATCCCTTTCCAAGTTTAATCACATTTCATCTGGATATCTTCCATTGTCGGTAAGTTAATTTTTGTTTTTGATTTAGGGTTTTCATCCTTTGATTTAGAGTACGTTTTGAAGCTTTCAAGCTTTCCCCTCAGTTTGGCGTTGATGCTCTCGCTTTTTCACTAAATACATCAACCACTTGTGCTTCGTCGACTTAGTCTCACATTCACAAAAGTGTTTTTATACTATTCCCACCAATAAAACGGCAAATATAGTGTGCAAAAGTTTTCACTCTTCCTCTCTCTCAACTCATTTTGCTTGCAAAGGTTAGAAATTTTTTTTTTCATTTTGCTTATCGTTTGTGTGGTTACCATATGAATAAAGGGATGGGTTGTTTTGCTTATTGAAAAAAATATTGAATTCACGAATTAATATGTTTCTATTTTTGAAAGAGTTGGGTTGTGATGAAAAAATCACAGGACTTCACATGGATTCTTGTCATAAAATTATTGAGAGAAAGCATGTGTTCTTGACTTTTAGTCATTTAGAAGCCAATAATGTTGTGAGTGCTCAGGTTATGAATAATCATACATTTCTGAATTGATAGCAAGATATTATTTCAGCACATTAGTTGGGTTTGGTAATGGACATTAATGAAAGAAAAAAATTCATTGAAGATTGTAAACATGTTAATATTAGTTTGTCTTTTAGAGTATATACCACATCTTGCTTTCATTGAAGTGGTAAATTTTGAACCATGACAGATCTACAATTTTCCTAATGAGTGGGAGAAAGCTTAGACATATGCACAATATTTAAGATTTATATCATTATGTCAAACTGAAAATATCCTTAGATTATTATGTACTATTTTATAAGCGGCAAATACTAACAATTATATATCTATTATTGCATAATGATATTATAATTATAGTTTTGATTACAAGTTGTATGAAATATTGTCGTAGTTTTTAACAAAGGATTTCATTCCAAGGAAAAATTATGTGACTATAACATCATATGACTTATTAGATGTTTGAAAAACATGAACCTAGTATATCAGTACATATTTCAATCCAATTGTGTCAATCCATTTCTTAGGTTCAGGTTATTAGTCAACCTACTGCCCACAAGTTCCAACTTTATTGAACTCATGGCTCTAATTCTAAGAAGAATTTGCTTCCTTTAAACTCTAGACTCCTAATAAGATGAGTGAAGTCCTGCAATTCTAGAGTTTGCTATTATTTTACTATTTTGTAGATATATAGTCCTGCAATCAATATCAAAATAATGAAACATCACCTGAAAAGGAGAGGATGCACCATAATAAAACTAAAGAAATAGAGAGATACATTGAATCTCTTCTATTTTATCAATTATGATTACATTGTAATTACACCACAATATTTAGAAAGGATCTACATCTCATTTTTTTATTATAAAGGTTCAAAGTATTTGATGAATGTTATTGTTTTACTATTTTGTTGTATTTCATGCTAGGTTGATTTTGCTTTTTGAATTATAGGTTACAATTTTGTTGGACAATCCTAATATCAGTATCCTTCTTTATTAGCAAAGGTTAGAAATTTTGTTCATTTCTTATAGTGTGCATGGTTAGCATGGAATAATTGAAATTAGTTGTGGATTGTCACTATTTGTTGTCTTTAAAAACTTTTACAAAGTGCATGAGTATCATTTTGCTAGTATGTTGTAAGTTTTACTAATTAATATTAGTTGATAGATTCTAAATGTGAAATCAACATACTTAGTGTTTCCTAATCTTTTTCTATGTTAAATGGTTAAATGTTAACTAATAATAGGATTCATTAATAACTCACATCCATACAATATAACATAAACCTGGACTAGAGATTAAATGAATATTGTGAGCAAAAATGATTCTTAGGAGAATTAATTACGTGTTTGCATTGTAAATGTGTTGAATAAAGAACTCATTTATAAGAGAATATCCTGCTTGTAATAGCTATTGGACTCAATTACAGATTATCTTGACTTATATGGATAATAGGGGTGGGCAAAAAAAGACCGAACGGGCCAAGCAGGCCCAAAGACCCGAACGGGTCAGGCAAGCCCAAAGACCTGAACTGGCCAAACGTGCCCGATGACTCGAACGGGCCAAGAGGGCCCCATAACCGAACAGGATAGGCAGGTTCCATGACCTGAACAGGCTCGGCAGGCCCGATGACCCGGTGGGGTCCGACGATCCGAATGGACCTGACGACTCGGACGACCAGATGGGCACGACGACCCAAACATGCTTGACGATCCGGACGACCCAGACGGGCCATACGACCAGGACAGACCCGACGACTCGGATGGGCCTGACAACCTACACGGGCCAAACGACCCAGATGGGCACGACGACACGAACGGGCCCAACGACCCAGACGGGCTCGACGTCCCGGACGGTCCCCACGACCCGGGCCCGTTCGTGTCAACGAGTCTGTCCGGGTCATAAGGCCTATGTAGGTTGTCAGCCCGTCCAGGTCTTTGGTTTTTGGCCTTGTGGGCTTCTTTGATGGGGCTTTTTTTTCAGTGTGGGCTTTTTTAGCCCTTGCCCACATGGGCCAGGGCCAAGCCTTGTGGGCTGGGCCAAATTGACACCTCTATGGGTCGGCCTGACGACTCAAACGGGTCGTGCCTGACGACTTGTACGAATTAAGTCATGTTGGCCTTAATGATACAAGTTTTAAAAAATTCAATTTAAATTTCTTTTATAAAAAATGGATTCTGGATTTTGAACTTGATCCAAATATTTGGATTGGATTTAAATATTGATCCAAATATTTGGATCTGGATTTTAAAAAAATCCAAACTACTTTTGCTAAAAAAATGGATTTGGGTCGAAAATCTAATCTAATTATTTGGATCTAAAATGGACGTGGATTGGATCATTAAAAATCCAATCCATGCCCACCCCTAATGGATATAGTAAATGAATTTCTTTCAATAAGGTGTACATCCTACGTGTTCTTTTGAATTTCAAATTTAAAATATTTTATTTAAAAACTATAAAATTAAATTTAATATAAGTATTAAATTTGAAGTTGTTAAAATAAAATAGTGTAATAGAAAAAATAAAGTCCAACAATTGATTAGTTCCGCAATTATATTGAAAATAAAATATATGTGCCAAATCACACAAGGAATTTGAAATATAGTTGTCACTCTGTGTTTTATAATTGAACGTGAATCACTCCAAAGTAGTAGAAGGGTAAGACTTCAATGTGTTCCCAACGTCAATAACAAATCGATACTTAACATCGGCTTTGAGTAGACGCTCCATTGCTGTGTTAACATAATCCATAGGAATTATCTCAATTTCAGGTCTAACATTGTGTTCTGCAGCGAAATCCATCATTTCTTGTGTCTCCTTTATTCCTCCAAAGTAACTACCCGCTACACTTCTTCTTCCTGCCAATATGGAATTACAAGCTTTACAATCTGGTATTAAAGAAATTAATATCCAATGTCATATATTAATTTAAAATCTTATAGATAAAAATCTTGGATTTAATAAAGTTTAGAGAACATGATACATTTATATATTTTGTGTTGAGTTTTTATTAAATTTTCTGTTTATTGAATATTTAAAATATTTATATTTTTCGATTGAGAATTTGTTATTTAAGTTAATTTAGTGGCTCGATATATCATGTAATTTATTTGTTATCTTGATATAAAATATGAAGTTTTGTAATTATATAATAATGATGTTGTGATGCATGTCAAGTGTGGTGACTTTTATTACTTATTGAAAATGTGTTGGTTAAGGAAATTATCATGCTTCTTATTGACTTTTACGTCATCCTCAACAATAATCATTGGATGGTCTCCACCACCATGATAAACGTTTTCAATCAAAATAATAAAAGTTCCTTATTTTTTTACATTAATTGCAATCTCCACTCGTATTAACCATAAAACCTTACAATTCCTAACATCTAAAGAACAAATAGCCAAGGTAACGAACAAAATAATGGTTGTCACTCAATTAACAAAAAGGTTAAATGGTGAGAATTCAATTGAAAACTATAAAAAATTTAAATAATCAATAAAAAATTAATAAAATTTAATTAAAATCAACTAAATTTACTGTAACCTTTAAACTTAAGTAAACCATAATTCCATCAATGTTATATACATTTGCATTCTTACCTAAAACCAAAGACGGGAGTAGCAACTCCACAGGCTTTAGTGGCACCCCAACCGTCACTAACTTCCCGTGAGACTTCAACAGATCAATTAAGGGCATGAGAGGATGAACTGCATAAACAGTGTCAATTATACCATCCAAGGTGCACATTGCAGCCTACATACACAATTACAAGTAAGAAAATTAAATCATTATGATTTCTAACTCAACATTAATTATCAGCCTTATTTGGTTAATAGAAGAGTCAAACAAGATGACATCTAACTTAATTCTAGAAAATAAATTAGAAATGGTCCTATAAAAATAAAAACAATGAGTATACCATTATTTGATCTCAATTCATAATTTGGAAATCATGGTATGAAAGAAAAAAAAAAATAAGGCACCTTCATTTGATCTTGGTCTGTACTGAGCACAAAGGAATCTGCTCCAAGATGTTGAATGGCTTCTTGTTTCTTATTAGGAGAGGTACTAATGACAGTGACCTTCAAGCCAAGGGCCTTTGCAAACTTGACAGCCAAATGACCCAATCCACCAAGGCCAACCACTCCCAGGTGCATACCAGGTTTGTCAATGCCAAAATATCTCAAAGGACTATACACTGTGATCCCTGCACAGAGGAGAGGAGCAGCAGCATCAAGTGGTAGGCCATTTGGAATGTTGACAACAAAGTGTTCATCTGCAACCATGAAGTCAGAGAATCCCCCATACGTGATGCTTCCATCCACATACTTCCCACCATATGTGGGAATCCCTTGCTGGCAGTAATTCTCAAGATTGTTGACACAGTTTTGGCATGAGGAACAAGACCCAACCAAGCATCCCACGGCCACCTTGTCTCCAACCTTAAACTTTTCCACTTTGCTTCCCACCTCTGTCACTTCTCCAACAATCTCACGTCTGTAATCCATCATCCATCATCATTAACTCAAACAAAGGCTTTTATCATGAAAATTTGAGATGAAAGAAGCACAAAATGTAAGATGCCTAGTAGCCTCCCTCAACTTGTGTTGAAAATCTCCTTTTACATTGTAACCTCTCGCTAATTATTTACATAATTTGTTGGAAATCTACATGGATAAAAGATAAAGCAAACTTATTGTATATAAATAGATCTAAACCTCATTTTAAAAGTCGATTAAAATGGTATCATAATCGTTTGAAATCTATTCTAACAAAATTTATTATTTGTTGGTTTAATTGCATCACTCATCATTATGTCATTATCAGATCACTTATTAATATCACTCATCATTTTGTAAACATTTCGTAAAGTTGAGCTAATCATAAATTTTGTTTTTAAGATAATGTTTTTTTATTTATATCATTCTCTTCTTTTCTTTGCATAAAAAAAAATATCCATTCTCTATTTATATCATACTTGTTTCTTACCTACTTATAAACTTTGCAAGAGAAGCAAGGTAAAAGAAGACCCAAACATTATTAAAAAGAAAGTAGAGATCATACCCAGGAACAAGTGGATAAATGGAATCACTCCATTCATTCTTCAACTTGTGAAGGTCAGAATGACATATTCCACAATACAAAACCTTGAACGTTACATCTTTCACACCTGTTTTCCTGATTTCCAAAAAAAAAAAAAACATTTTAGGCAGCCTAATTTTGTTTAAACTAATTATTCATTCACATTATAATATTATAAACAAAAACTCCTTATTTACACCACTTCTAAAATATTTAGAACTATCAAATTGCTAAATTGAGAATTTAAATTTGGTAAACTTTATACCAAATAAATTTTTGGCTCCAAATTTCACAACATAAAAATGAAGTAAGGTTACATTATAAAAAAAAACAGAAAAAGGAAAGGGAATGAAGAAAGAAGGTCATCTATCATTGAATAAAAAAAGGCTAGCATTAGGAATGTCTCCATTAATATAACCTTTGTGTGACAAAATTATTAATATAAATCGTAAAATGTTACCAAATTCAAACATATTGATAGTAGATTTCAATTATTTATGCCGATATAAATTTTCTGCTAACATTAATTACCCTTTTTACTATAGAAAGTTCTGATGTTTATGGGAAAAAATAATTTAATTTTTATTAAATAAAAAATATACCAAGGAAGCTATACCAATTGCTTCTAGTATGTAATAATACTTCCTGCGTGAGAGACTTGGATAAACTTTAGCTGCTTATTTTAATGTTTTTTATTCTCCTATATACTTTTATTTACTATCTTTTCTTTTAATTCTTCGTAATATTAGGTTCTCATCTTCTTTTACAGGGTGAAAAATTTTACTGAAAATTCAATATCAATAAAAGAAAAAAAAAAGTCAAACCCTATCTGAGAGGAGAATGAATAACCTTCTGGAGAAGAAAAATGGGGAGAGAACACCAGAGGCATCCCTTGCTGCCCATCCATAAGCCTTCCTTGGATGCTCAACTTCATATTCTACTGCCATTTCAATCAAATCTGCAACTCAAAAACAAAGCAACTCCAACAAAAGTCAACGACAGGAACAACAAAATTGTGTTTATGTTGGAGAATGGAACCTGAAGTGTCTTATGATGAAAGCCGCCATGTAATGCTATTTTTAAGCTGGAGAATGGGTCCTTCTGCTGTCTGCTGTTTGCTGCATTGACGTATCTGATGACCTATTCCATTTGTTGTTAAGCATTCATTATTCAGTAAATAAATTATGAGAACCTTGCTATCATAAGAAAAACTAATTGGAATCTGCTACAACAAAATATTATGCTTCTCTAATGCTATTAATTAACGATTGCCGATAAAAAGAAATGCTATTAATTAACGAATACTAGAGTTGTCAAGCCCAATGATTTGCAATAATCCGTTGACAATGTAACCGATTGAATTATGCATTGAATCCTTGAATACTTGCAATTGGATTATTCTTTTAAAAATATATGTAGTTACTATTCCAAATTTTATTTTGATTGTATATGTTTTAAGTATTGTAAATTATATTTCTAAAAGTTTTATTTAATTAATTTTTTAGACATTATATTTCATTTTGAGAGTTTAAGTAATTTTTTAAGTCTTTTATAATTTTATATTTATTAAAATTTATTTTAAAAATACTATAATTAGTTAATTAAATTTTAATTATTAAAAATAAAAATACCATATACAAGAACTATTAGGAAACTCTTACTGACCTTAACCCACCCTTTGTTTTTGTTTTTCTTTTCCCTGTTCATATGAATAAGTGTTTGGTAGGATAGGAATCTGAGTTATTCCTTCTAGACTATCGATGCAATCGTATCCATTTTTAGTGGATAAAAACCGGACGTTATTCTTAATTTGCATGAGAATATTTAATAGATAAAATAGTTTTAATATATATATATATATATATATATATATATATATATATTATTTTTAATGAGTTCGTGTAATTTAACTAGTGATCCACATCAATTAACTAGTAATTCAGAGTCGATAACTGTAAGGTCCAATTTTCTGCCCTAATATTTTAAGGGTTGTCTTTGATCGAATGGGTCTAAGGGCTGGCCCGAAAAGGGGAAAATCATACCTAATGTGCCTAACCTTGACTTCTATGCTCATTTCGTAAAAACAGAATCCCCTTGCCTCCTTGAATAGCTGCACTCTCTGCTAGGGTTTGTTTCCTCATTGCTGTCAAGTTCGTCCGAGCTCTTTCCTACTCCACGTAAGTCATCCTACATCTCGTACCATCCATTCCTTAGTGTATGGTGTTTTACCCAACTAAGACTCTATAACAAGATTATCTTGCATTTTGTTCCGTGGTTTTTTCCATCTCCTAAACATACTCCTTAATCTGTTGCGTCCGTGTTTGTCGTCGAGGTCTTGCTTTAGCTTATTCCAGGTAAGGGATGCTAGGCCCTATTCTTGTAGTTCGATTTTCTGTCGATTCTATTGTTGTGCTGCGATTTTATGGCTGGTATGTTACTGTGAGAGCATAAATGTCTTTGTCTGTTGTATGGAATTGTGGGTGTGACTGATGCAGGGAAACAGTGGCGAGAAAGACGTGTTCTCGCCCAAGCGAGCCTGTCTCGCCCAAGCGAGACTTGTAGAGACAGACTAGACCCACACTCGAGCTCTCGCTCAGGCGGAGAGCTCTTGTTTGAGCGAGGCATCTCGCTTAGGCGAGAGGGGCTCGCCTAAGCGAGAACGCGTGAGGACTTTGGCTCGCCGCTGCGGTTTTAGCCCAGGCGAGGGACTTTGCCTTTGGGCGAGGGGTGGCCTCGCTCAGGCGAGGAGGGGCTCGCCTAAGCGAGAATTCGCGTTCCAACAACCCTCACTATTGGTGTTCTCACCCAAGCGAGGGCATGCCGCTTGAGCGAAAGAGCCCTTTCGCTTGAGCGAGGCTAATGCATGTAGTGGTGTGATGTTTGCTGTGTTTTATATATTGACTGGTGATCTACTGCATAATTTCATTGCCTTGTTTAAAGCATGAATGAGTTAAGTATGCAAGAACTGTGTGATCTTTGGATTGAAAATGATGGGTTGGATATGATCTTGGCTGTGATCTAATTGAGATGGTTGGTATCAATGTGGCATGGTATTGATATGAGATGGAGTTCCATATTCATGGTTTGAGAATAATGGGTTGGTAGGGATTTTACTAGGAACATGAAAGAGGTGGATTGTGAGGAACTGGTATGTAATATATATATATATATATGTGTGTGTGTGTGTGTGTGTGTGTATGCATGTTAAACCCTTCTTGATTGATTGAGAATGATTGGTCTGTGTTAGTGCGTAATTCCTTGGAGCCTCTAGATAAGACTTTTAGGATCGCGCTTCAGTGGTCGGGATGTAATTCCATGGCCCTGTTAGTGGGTGTCCATGGTGGTGCCCCATCTATATGGTCTGGTAAGGATTCAAGGTAAGGTTGCATCCTGACACTCTAAGGAGTCAATTAGTCTCACTTAGAGCGGACTAACTCTTGTGGTGAGAATAACAGGAGGCCTGAAACTCATTAAGGGCTAACTTTGTGTGGGGGAATTGATTCATTGTAACACTTGTAACACATAGCTCGGGGGTGAGCAGAGGTATCCACCACAAGTGCGAGCAAATGTATCCACCACAAGTGCAAGCATCCGTTGAATCCGACCAGATTATATGTATCTGGATGAGTCAATTCGAGTCTTAGTGTATTGAATTGAGGAGTCATAACATGCTTGGATGACGTGTGTATAATTGAATGTGAAAGTATATCTGATTACATGATAAAACCACTTTTGGCTTTAGCTTACCCTTCTGTTATTTGTTGTGGGTTCTGCTGTGTGGTTTTCTCTTTTGCGATGATCATCAACTTGTTGATGTGAGCAGATGCGAGAAACACCCGTGGTCAACAGGGAGGTGATGGTTCCGCTGCTTAGCCTTTGGATTGACTTCTGCTTTTGGGCTTTTCATTTAGGGCTAAGGCCCATGTATTGCTTTCTCTGGGAATTTGTTTAAGTCATTATCACTCTCTTACTTTACTTTGTACCTGACATCGTGGTGTGCCTCTTTTATTCGTCCTTTAAGTAATTGAGATATCTGTAGGAGTGAAGTTATACTTTATTATTCTCGCTTCTTATATTATACTGTGTGACATATCCTTTATGAAAGTATGTGTCAACGAGCGGTCAGCCACTTCAGCAGCACCATACGAACGACTCGCCGAGTCGTTCAAGTTGCGATGTCAGACATATGTAGATGTGTGTCAAACAACAACGTGCGGCAAGTAATGCCAAACGACAACAAAGATAAATAGGTCCCTTTATGATTAAGATTAAACATGTCAGTAATCAAGCTTGAAAAGCAAATGGGCCTTGATTAGGCCAATCCTAATTAAAGGCCCACGTAGAAAACTATAAATAGAGGTCAAAGGTAATGTTGTTAAGACTTTTCTCTCTCATTTATTACAGCATTAATTGCGATTACTGATCAAACCATTGCTGACTTAAGCATCAGAGCCTCTTTAGCAGGTACAACAATCTGCGTGTTTCACCAAACAAGCGGCAAAGGAGTTGAACGGACGAACGACGCGAGGAGTAGAAGACTAGACAAAATTGTTTAAGTAGACGTTAGGTCCCTACACCTGAAACACAAGTTTTGCATAAGTTTAAGTATGGGTAAACTTTTGTAAATTTAGAGTATTGAGGAAGTCTCTTATTTCTTAATCTAGACTATTTTTGTGCCTTACTTTATGTGTCAGCTTTGTTTTGTTCCGACTAGTTGGTATCCAAAGTTGAGGAGTTTGTAAATGGAAATGTGAAGGTGTGAGAGGGTAAGTACTAAGGTTTAAGTATCTTTGAGGAGAATGTAAGGATTCAATTTTATGTATTACGTGTTAAGGTAGATGAAAGTATAAATAAGGGTGTTAGATGATAAAGGGTAAATAAGTAGGGAGAACCTAAAAATAAACTAAAAAAGTATAGAATCAAACCAAGAAAATAGAGGAGTACAATAGACAAGTCCTACGAGGACAGGTGGAGTAGACACTATGTGCAAGGAAAATTATATGAAGTAGTAAGCATAGTAGGTGTAATAGGATAAACGAATCATATGTAGCAGGGTTGGGGTAGGCGATTCAAAGTTGATGAGACACGTGTGCATGAGAGAGAATGGATTGTTATGTAGGACTGAACAATGATCAGGTTGGGCCGAATTCGGGTCCAACAATCTAGCACAATTTGATTTTAATATTTGAAACCCATATCCTATCGTTTATGCTTTTGGGTAAGGCAGGTTCAAGTCATTTCAGATCTGGTTAAATGTGAATGGATAGGGAGTTATCCATAATGAAAAATGAGACAAGGAAGATAAGAACTTCATCAACTTACAGGCTTCCTCCAACTTCCCTACCGTCCTCATTTCTCTGCATCACGACATCACCACATAGACCACTGATACATACGACATGAATCTGTCACCTACGAAACAGGTCAAAACATACCCATCACCTACGACACAGATCAAAGTAGATCCATCATCTATGACGCATATCATAGTAGATTCGTCACCTATGACGTAGATCAGAGCAAATTCGTTATCTATGACGAAAATCAGAGTAGATTCGTCACCTACCGACACAAATCAGAGAAGATCCATCACCTACCACATAAATTCAGCAACTTCGACATCAGGTCTTGATGTCGACGTCAGAGAGAGATCATGAGTGGTGGCAATGGTGAAGAAAAGTGTTGCGACAAGAGTCGTGAGGAAGGCTTTGACGAAGAAATGCGTGAGATTCCATGACTCGAGAAAGTAAAGAGAGAAAAAAGAAAGATGAATGAGCTGCACAAAGGAGAAATAAGAATAGGTTGCAAATTAGGGTTTAGGAAAATTTATAGTTTTACATGTAATGGTTGCGGGTCGGGTATCCACAAAAAATTAAACCACTATCCATACCCAACCATTTATACTTTCATTTATCCATATATGGTAATTCATTTAACCCAAATCTGAAAAGAACTATCCGAATCCATTTTTTACTTTCTGGGTTTTATGGGTTCTAACGGGTTAAATAGTTGTGCTGAGCCCTACTATTATGACATAAAACTAGATTATCTTAGTATGACTTTATAGGTCATCAAGTTTCCTTTTATAAACCCTATTCTCTTGTTACCACCTATTTCTCTTTTCTCTCTCTCACCCTCCCTAATGCCGAGTATAGTTTTCTTTGGGATTGAAGACTTTATAGCATCATAGGACTTGAGATATTAGAAGCTAACTTATTAACTCATCAGAAGCATGAATTGAGTAAGTTCATCCTAAACTCCTATTTTGGGTCAACTCAATGATGAACTAGCATGTGAATCGATTTACCTAGTGTATGATTCTTTTAAGATTAAGAGAATCCTTTATAGGTTAGAGCTCTAGAGTATGTTTAGATTTCTTATTTGTAGTTTTCTTTATATAAAGTGGAAAACTTAAAGAAAACTTTTGTGGGTAGATATCTTGAACAAAGAATGCTTTAAGTTAGTAAGGAAAGTTAATTATTTGATTGATGTTTTGGTTTGTTTATTTTTTATGAAGTGATTTCATGTCTGGTAGATTTGTGTTATTATTACTTGTATATTGTGATTGCTGATTATTTTTTAATAGTGACGATGTTTAGTATGGCTAATATGAATGATTATTGACAATGTAGTCATTGTGTTTGTAGTATGGCCTCATTGTTGTGACGACTTATGAGATGGATGAACTTTGTCAAAATCTACTATTTTTGGAATTTCTTTTTTGTAAATAAGAATGTGAAAATCTTAAGTATATCAGTTTACTCCAATGGTTGATATGTAGGAAAACAATTTAATACTACGTTGAAAATTTCTTTAAACCTTGTAAATGAAAAAGGATACTGAAGTAGGCCAATAAAATCAATTGATGCATGTAAGAGTTGTGTTGTTATGGTGTAGAGAAAATCCTAAACGATAGAATAAGTATGTGAATTTGACTTAAAAAAAACCCTTTTATGAACTAAATTATAATTTAATGAGGTCTTCAATAAAATGGTTTCAATAAGAGCCAATAATATTAAACTAATATAACTATTTTTCGTGGGGATTGGACGGATGAGATGCCCTCTAGGTGAGTCTTCTATAGGCGAAGTACACGTTAGACGATGTAGGAGATTCATTTGTAGGCTAATTATACGCAAAATAATGTATTTGGTAGATTAAGTACTCATTATACAATGTGTTAGCAGATGCAACACTCGTCAGATGATGTACTCAGTAAACTAAGTAATGATCAGACGATACACTCATTGAGCAAATCTTTCATCCATTTAGTGAAAAAGATTTTTAAAATCTCCATAAAAAGCCCTGGATCCTTACTACTTTAGTTTAACTCTCTAGAAGAGCATGATGGAAGGTATTTCCAAGGGTATGAGATCCTTGGAGCGAGAATGAGGAGAGAGATTTCTTTCAGTTTTGAATTTGGAAAACCATGTACGTATTGATACTCACAATTATGTGTTTTGAAAGGCTTAGTAGAGTCCGGGTAGTGAGGTGATAATGTACATTATGCGGTTGTGTAGAACCTGGACTCTGATGTAAAAATCTACCAAGTGATTAAATTATTATTGTGTGTAAAGTGATTTAAACTAACTAGTGCAACAAAGGCCATAAACTACGATTATTTTTTAGCTTACTCAACGATTATAAAACCATAGTATATCAAACTGTAATAAAATATAAGTCTTTCTCACTATAGTTAAAACCATAGTATAAAAGTTACTTATAAAATATGCTTCTTTTAATAAATGTAGTCTATTATCACTTCTAGACTACGATTCTTAAAGAGTCACAGTCTATAGGTGATAATAGACTTTGTCAATTTTATCATGTCTCATTTTTATTCTGACTTTTTGTTTATTGTATGACATAAACTTATATTTAAATTTTTTTACCACTACAATAATATAAAAAAATACCACTATAACAATTAAAAAGAAAAATAGAAAGTGTAAATGTACTTTAAGCCAATATCATAAGATACACATTAACTTGTTAAAAATAATGTGTAAAAGCTAAAATGGAATAATTTCAAATATATATATATATATATATATATACAAAAATAAATATGTAATTAATAAGTTTTAATTTTTTTTGTACTTGAGAGGAGAATGGATGACCTTCTAGAGAAGAAAATTAACGAGAGAAGACCATATCAATCCCTAGTTGCCCATCCAAAGGACTTCCTTGGATGCTCAACTTCACGTTCCATTGTCATTTCAATCAAAAGTTAAAGATATGATCAACAAAACTATGTTTTGTGTATATAATGGAACATGAAGTGCCTTAAGAAAGCTAAGTAATGTTATTTATAAGTTAGAGAGTGGGTCCTTCTATTGTCTATTGTTTTCTGCAATGACAAATTTGATGACCTATTCCATTTGTGCTTAAGCATTATTCAATAAATGTTGGCTCCTCCTCCAAGCAATGTTAGCACAAGGCAAGAAGGAAGCTCCTAGGTTGCGAAAGCTATGATATATGGATGATAATGGCTCGGTGATGGTGAGTATGTTGTGTTGCTTATGTACTGATAGAGAACTATCCATGGAAACCATACAAGACGAATGAGAAAAGGAACCGTGGCAATACAAGATGCCTATAATAAGGTCAAGAAGTCAAAAGATTGAAGAACAAATATCTTCAAGACTTATGATGATTGAAGAAGTTGAGAATCCTCAGAACATCAAGATCATAGCTTATAGTTCACTTTTAGCATAAATCATAGAGCATTTATAGTTGGCCCTATTTTTTAGCATCACTTTTAATTTTAATTTTATTTTTTAAGTTGGTTGTTGGGCCTTTATAAGTGGGCCTATTTTTTTAATATCTTTTGTTATCCTTGGATATCTTTTGATATTTTGGATATTTTTTTTATATCTTTTGATATTTTTGGATATCTTTTGATATTCTGGATATCATTTGATATTTTATTTCGTTCTTATCTTTTATTTTTTATCTTTTATCTTTTAAGGCATACATATATCAAGGTCTACAACAATTGTAATCACTTTTCATTCATTAATAAAGTTATTTCATTAAAGAGAGGATTATCTTGGTTCTTGGCTTAGGCCTTAAGGTTCTTATAAAAGACATGATCTTTGTGGCGAATCTTCCTTGACTTATCAAAGTGGGTTCTTTGTAGTGTCAATATTATTAGGTTCTTATCAAAGATAGGGATCTTTGTGGCAAACCTTCTTCAGACTTATCAATCTCCATCGTAGCGTCTTGACTTATCAATCTTGGATTGGATTGTAGCGTCTAGACTTATGTATCTTTGATTGTGGCATCTACCTTTTTGATTAGCTTCTTATCAAAGAGGGACCTCTTGTGGTGAATCTTCCTTTGCTTATCAATCTTCTAGATTGTGGCATAATCCATCTTTGTCTTATTATGCGTTCTTTACTCTTATTTTAATTGTTCTTTATAGAAGATATTCAAATTCAGAAAAGATTATCATCTTTTCGGTAAGGACCGTGTAACATCCCGATAGGATATTATAGGTTTTAATTAATAAAATAAAAATAAGAAAATAAAAATCACATTTATTATAAGTCCATTTCCCAAAATGCGGGAAATTTAAAACTTTAATATAACATAATTCAAATGTTCGCAATTACATTATTACAAAATCCACCAAAATTCAACATAATAAATTTTACATCAAAAGTCTAAATATGAAAATCCTTTCAAAAGCCCAGGTAGCCCCTGGACTCCGCCTCTAAGCATCTCCTAGCTCACCTGTCAAATCAGCTGCTCCCGGATAACAAGTTATCCGATCATCGCCACACACACAGATAGGGTGAGCTATGCAATATATATGAATATATACATGAAATAAATATTCCACCATCCCAACAATAACATGATTCAATATTTCATTGTTTTCAAATTACCCAACCATGATCTCATAGTCCTTCATGAGTCATATACATGAACTAGGTCTTGGGACTTCACTGTGCTCCCACGAAACTAACCCATTCGTGGTCCAACCCTATGAGCCTATCCTGCTCATAGTCCCGCCCTACAGACTCCTCGTCTGTAGTAAAACATCCAAGCCTCTCTCGCTCGAACCATGGCACGCACGCAATCACCATACTATGGACTCCTCGCCCAATAGCAGCCGACGGGAACATAACAGTTCCTTGCCCATCGTGCGCCCAACGCATGTAATCATCATCATACTAGGACTCCTCGTAACTTAGCAGCCGACGGGAACTACACAGTTTCATGCCCATCATGCGTCCAACCATCGAGCACATCCCAGACCCCTATTGGACTTAATCCTTCAAGCCCAAATACCACAAACACAAGCATATAACCACTACACTTTAAGAAATATCAAGCCAATAATCCAAACAGTGCATATAAGCTCGGCTTCCAGCCATTCTCGCTTAGGCCATGTGCTTTCGCCCAAGCGAGCACATTAATCTCGCCTAAGCTGAATCATCTCGCTTGAGTGAGCATGAAACAGTGGCCACACCACAACATGTCGCTTAGGCGAGCTTGTCTCGCCTGAGCGAGTCACATCTTCACCCAAAAACGCATAAACACCTCGCCTAAACAAGAATCTGACGCATACTGCCTCAGACCTCGACTAAACCTCGCTTAGGCGAGCCACCCTCGCCTAAGCGAGAGTATCTGTCGCTCAAACACCAAAATCCCTCGCCTGGACGAGAAGTCGTGCTCAATCATGCACAGGTCTCATCGCGTCCTCGCTTAGGCGAGCATGCCTCGCTTGAGCGAGTAAGCAAGTCGCTTAAAACCAAGCCAATCGCTTGGGCGAGATGCTCGACCCCTAAACCAATAGTGCAACCCTGCAACTCTCGCTTAGGCGAGAGCGACCCGCTTGGGCGAGAATTGCAGTATTCCTCTCCTGGTCTTGCGCGAAAACACTCCACACCCATACCAAGACCCAAATTAGACACTACCAAGCATTCTATCTCATTAAGCCGTCACAATAACATGGTTCATACAAGTTTGCATCATCAAACTAAAGGTTTGCCAAAGACCAAAACAACAATACCAAAACCCTCATCCCATTCATATAAACCACCCAAAAGAACTTTGTGCCTAACTTCAATCCACCAATTCTCATTTACAGTGCAGATAATACACAATCATACCATATAGAATCCAATTCAAAGCAAAACGCAGAAAAACGAGTATTATTGGAATACACATAATTCAACACCCCTAACCTGAATTCTTGATTGAAATTGAGAAGGAAGTAGGGATTCCTTAGTTCACCAAATTCTTTGCTTCAACCTCTCTCCCAACTCAGCCCCTCACTCTCCAATTTTCGCTTTCCTCTCAAGCCAAAACAAATTTACCTTTTATATGTGTCTTATGGTTGGGTTAAAGGGCTAAGACGAATTTAGGCTTTATGGTATGTTTAATTCTCATTTAAGGATTATTATAGGATGGTTTCCAGCCCCTCTTGGCTGCCCCTTCTAGGTTTACTTTTGCCCTCTCATATTCCCTCCAAAACCACACTTAAAAAATAAAGTTCTAGTTTATTTCCCAACCAGGTTTGAACCCACAACCCATCAATTATCAAATCAAATGCACAACCAATTCAATCAAGTCGAGTTTTGTGATACACTCCAATCAGTATAAGCTTACATTACCAATTCCATACCCATACATATTATTTAAAATTAATAATAAAACAACAACACATAATTGGCATACATAGGACTCAAACCCAAGTCCTTTCACACAATTAAAGTACTCTCAACTACTTGAGCTAGTACTTTTCCACATCACATCAAACAATAATTAATGTCATAAAGGCTCTTTCTACCCGCATTTATTAATTAATTAATTAATTATTTAATTAATTAATTTTTACGGGTCTTACAAACTGTATCATTTTGGTATTTAGAGCAAGGTTCTGGTTTTAATTTCTTCTTCTATCTTAATTTTTTTGTTTTTTCTAAAAAAAGGATTAATAATTGTGTAATTTGTTCTTCGTCTTGAAATAAAGTATTTCTGCATTTGATTCGTAGAAATTATCTATTTTTTTGTTTTTTTTGTTCCAACTAATTGTTTTTGGGTTTTGTAGAGCATTGTTTGTACAACGATTTGTTATTTTAATTCTTGTGTTACGACTACAAATTTAAGAAGAAAAAAGTATATAAAAGGAAAAGAAAAGTTCAAAAAGTCCAACATTGTTATATGTTGTAATATTTGTTTATGTACTAAATTGTTTTTTCCAATCAATATCTAGAAATCTCCACGTTGTTTAAATAAAATTCTTTTGGTAGTCATTTTTATTGTGTCTAGCTTTTATTGTTTTTGTGTCTTTAAAATTCTTAAAATTCTTGGACCTCTTAAGTCAAGCTTGCATTTCATAATGTTTTTTACACTGATTGTTTACTCTTTGTTTAAGCTACTAGAGTTCTTGGCCAAGCGTTAAAGAGAATTTTAGTGGTAAAAGACAAGAGAGTACATTTGTGAAAAAAAAAACCTACAAGTGTGATACACGAGTAGACTTTCGAGTGTAACACGCAAGCGAGTGGTGAGGTTTTAATAATTTCTATTATTTTACTAACCATTTTGCAAGATATGGCTTCTACACAAAAAGAAGCTCCTCATTCACCTAAAACTGCTACAATCATGGCTACGCTTGAAAGAATCACTACACAAATAACACAAATGCAAATACAAATGGAAAGGTTTCAAACAACCACTGAAGTAGTTAGTATGAGATAAGACAAGATGGAAAGAACAAGAGAAAGAGGTGCAAAATTGGTTCAATCTCACCATACTAGTGATGAAGAACTAGAAGTAATACATAGAAGAAACAAACAGATTCCTAGAAATAGGAGAAAAGAGGCACATAATTTTCGAGCAAGGAGAGGATGATGGATTGACCTAGAGCGGGACAATAAACAATAGTGCAAAAAAGCCTTTTTATACCAGTTAAAAAAGGTTTTTTATACCAGTTTTGGAATTGGTATAGATACAAGCAGTATAAAAATTTTTGACTTTCTATATCACATCCATGACAAGTATAAGAAATTATTTTTTTATACCGCTTCTAAAACCAGTATAAAAATCCACTTGGTATGTGAAAATTTTGTATTAAAAAGTGTCTTATTATATTAGTTATACTTCCAATCGGTATAAAAAGTTTCAACTTTTACACCTATTGTGGCCTTAACCGATATAAAAAGTGATTTTTTTGTTTTTTTATGAAAAAATCATTTATGCTTCTTACCACATACAAACCTATACATAATTACCCAAAGCATCCAAATAACATATTTCATTCAGTCAAATATTTACATGAAATACAATATAATGTTTATATGAAATATAATATAACTCCAAACCGAATGACTACATATTTAAGAAAACTCATAAAATACATAACATCATCTCCTATAAACACTTAAAAGATACGAAGTCCACTACTCATGGACTTCCTTCAAGAATCCTTGCTCCAATGGAGATGCGTCAAAGAAAATCTACATTGAGTCAACAAATTACCATATAAATTGTGCAAATTGGATTAAGTTCATTGTTATTCATCTTAAGGTTTGAACTAAAATCCGGATTCTGATATGGTAATTGATATTGGTCATATGAGGCTTATAATTGACTACCGAATGCTAAATAATATTGATACTAAGACCAATTGTGGTGATTCACCGTGAAATGGGCAAATGAGTAGTCTACTTATTAATAATCAAGAAATGAAATATAAATTAATAGATGAAAATTTATAGTCACGTCATCCCCATCATACATTTGAGTCTCATACAGTATGGCATATACGAAGGGTGAAGGAATTGAAAGTATTCATTAAAGTGCCATTGGGAATGTACTCATACACTAGCATTTGTTCACCCTTCTCAAAACATAAACCTACAAGACTAACGAGATTCTTATGATGGACCCTTAATAGAAGTTCAATCTTGGATTTAAACTCAACAACACCTTGCATGGATGCTTTTGTAGCCTGTTTGATAGCCACCAACTCCCTAGAGGGAAGAGTTCCTTGGTAAACCTTGTGAAAGAGGACTAATTACGTCTTGCAGATAAGTAAACAAGAAAAAAACTATTTGGGAAAAATACTTGGTTAGCAATAGTACTTATAACAAACATAAACAACGGTTATAATCACTTCTTAATTATTGAAATTTTATAATCACTTCTTAATCTGTTAAAAAATTTCATAATCAACATTTATATAATTCTTAATTCTTGTAAGTTAGCAGTAGTACTCATAACAAACATAAACAATATTTCTTAACTTACTTAAAACTTAAAAAGATAATCATATATCTATTTTAAAACTCTACAATCCTAAAAAAGATGTATATTATACAATGTTTACTCTTAAATACTATATATGGAATAAAATATTTATACGACCAACTATGAAATTGGTTTTCACACAAAAAGTATTTGATATGTAATATTCTTCTCATATATTTATTATGTAATTGAATTGTATCAAATTCATCTTTCTGAAACTTAAAACTCGTAATGAATCTAGTTTTAATGGATACACTAAATGAAACCTACTCTACCCAAAGCTAGGGGTAATATCCTTAGAAAGGATGGAAATAGAGCTCATAAAAGGGATGTGCAAATCCTCCTCCAAATCAAGTCAAGCTCCATCTACAAAGGCTTAAAGAATTTATGGTCAAATTCTCTCCAAGGAAGGGAGGATGATGAAGGATTGACCCCAACCAAGGATGGAGGCACATGCTTAAGAAGACTAAGCATGTTTAGAAAGGAAGTTCACTAATCATTCATCCCTTTCATTTGTGTTTGTTATTTTTGATTCCCTAAGTTG
>Ga0214543_1005450_pt1 | contig 23394 bp, 22 predicted proteins | sample CNSS2metaG_FD_160094 | JGI IMG/M metagenome (GOLD analysis project Ga0214543, IMG submission 160094) | Root nodule microbial communities from cowpea collected in UCLA plant growth center, Los Angeles, California, USA - CNSS2 | ecosystem: Host-associated > Plants > Roots > Nodule | place: USA... | reverse complement strand
CGCAACAAATTTTGTAGGAAATACTTGCGAATTTTATAATTTTGTAGGAAATAATTACCCACGAAGGAATTACCTGCCAATTAAAATTCTTAGAAAAAATAGCAGGAAAAAGTCTTTTCTTGCAAATTTTTTTAACAAATTTGTAAGAAAATTCCCATGTAATATTAGAATTTGTAGTAGTGTCCTCCTTACACGATCGAACAACTCCGTTCCTTTTACCACACAGGCGAACCTATGCTCTTGATACCATATTGAAATCAAAGTTGGCAACGTAATAAAGATTGAAAGTAGAACAGAGAAAGTGAGAGGAACAAATATATGAGACTGAATGAGATTAAACTTCTGTATTAAAATGAATAGCAGAAAACGTATTTATACAGCAAAGAGTAACTATTATAGCTAACAGATATAACATAATGTATTTTTGGTTTGACTTCTTACAACAAAATGAGATTAACGTAACAATGCTACGTGAATTGAGATCGGAACATATATAATTTACATTGAAAGAATAATTTTAATTTTAACCAACTCTTATAAACAATTTCCACTACATGTATTTTAATTTAATATTTACTTAAAAAAACAATCGAATATAGTTATTGATAAAAAAAATGTGTCAAACACTTTCGAATATAACAATTTTCAATTAAATTTTTATAGTATAACGAATACTCAACGAAACTATATCTTTTAATACTAAATTCTACTTTTTAAAATTTTTTTGTTAACTTTGTAATCTGATTATTAATGGAGTGATTAAATCATAAAATTATTAAACAATTAGATGTAGCGAAAACCAATTAAAAAAAATAAGATAACACTTATATCATTCCGTCTTTAACAGCACATCATGATCCTAAATTTATTAAGAACTCAAAATGAAATTAAATTGATTTGAATTTACAATAAACATTTCATCAAATTAATTTTATAAGATTAAATTAAATTTAAAATTATATATATATATATATATATATATATATATATATATATATATATATTTCGATTTTTCTTTCCTTTTCCATTTAATTTTTTCTTTACGTGGACGAATCTAATGTAACGTTCTAATTAAGGGAAAGGTAGCATAAATAAGAAGCATTTGAATCACCACCATTCACACACTTAAACTCAATGGATCCCGTCTTCCCTTTATGAAGAATTTGACGAAGGAATGAACTTTACAAAGTGTTATCTTTTCATTCGAAGAAACCGTGTTATTGATGAATCACCTTTTCCAAAAATTGTCATTAATGAGGATGGAAGTATTTCAGAATTTGAGGCACTGGGAAATGTTATCATTATGTTTTAGCAGTAACTCCCGTGCATATCTGTTTCAAGGCCACCACTCTCTCATTTATTGCACAATAATTCTGCATTGCTGAATATGCAGATTTGGCATGTTTCTCTGATTCTCATATAAACCACTACTTTATATTAATTCTCTCATTTTCATTATCCCTATAAATTTAAGTACTTTATATAAAACTTTACTTTTAATGTTAACATATTAAACTGACGTGTAGTTAACAGACCAAAAATGCCCTGGAAAAGTTTCTAAGTGAGCTTTCGGTGTGTCTTCAATGCCCTGGAAATGTGAGTTTTTCCCACACTGTCAATGGTGTAGAAAGAAGGTATGAATGTGCTAAAAGAAATTGTCTTAATCCACTTGACGTACCCATACCCTACTTCCCAAAGCCCACTAATAACCAACATCAACCCAATTCACTAACAATTTTTCCACTTGCGCACCAGTCCATTATTTCTCACACCCTCCCACAAAAAGATCAATCCATTTCACGACATTTATTTCCTGCATCCCAAATTTCTATTTCTTGGTGCAGCTCGTTTAGAAATGATAATTTTACTCTTCCTAAAAGAAGAGATTATTAGAAATTAAATCATGAGAAAATATTTTAATTATTAAAATAGTTAGAATTATATACACAGTTTTCACATTTTTGCATTATCATAAGAATAATAGCATAACTGTGAGGATTGTATATATTAATTATAGATACTCTTTTATATACATTTTTATTTTTCCTTTTAATAAAATACAACACAAAATTCTTTTTATTTGTTTTCTTTACATGGTATCATGGTATCAGGAGTAGAAATGATCTTATGATCAATCATTCATTCTTATCTTTTCCTATATTTGTTTCCATGACTAACAACTGAAAAGAACCAAATTCCAATAGTTCTTATTTTCTCCATCATTCTGACAATCCCAGAATGGTCCTTGTTTCAAAACCTCTAGATGGAGACAACTTTTCGACATGGCGTAGAGCCATGACCATCTCTTTAAATGCAAAATCCAAATTGGGTTTTGTTGATGGAACTCTCAAGGCACCCTCTATGGAAGATAAACCAGAAGAATATGCAGCATGGTAAAAACGCAATGACATGATATTATCTTGGATCTTTAATTCTTTGACACCTGATATTATAGATAGTGTTATTTTCCATGACACTACTCATGAAGTTTGGGAAGATCTTCAAAATCGCTAAATTCATACACCACAGATTTTTCAGATTGAGAGAGACATTGCTTACTTGTCTCAAGATCAAATGACAGTCCTAGCCTATTACACGAAGTTAAAAAAATTATGGGATGATTTAGGCTCCTATAGTAATGCAACCTGCACTTGTGGAGTAGACAATAAAAGGCACAAATTGATGCAGTTTCTTATGTGGTTGAATGACCTTATAGTGTTATCCGTGGCCAACTTCTCTTAATGAATGCATTGCCTGATGTTACACATGCTTATTCTTCCATCATTCAAGAAGAAAAACAACGACATTTGGGCACCACGCGTGACACAATAGAAACTTCAGCCATGGTTGTTGAAAAGAATGAACCAACAACCCTTATTGTTCGACGCAAACAAGTTCCTGCTTCTCATTTTAATTCATCTAATCGAAAGCCTCTACATTGTTCTCATTGTGATAGAGATCATCATATAAAAGAAACATACTGGAAGTTACACGGTTATCCTCCTAAACACCTAAGGCATGGAGTCACCCGAAATGTTTATTCTAAGCCCAATGTGAATAGTCAATTTTCAGCAAATAATGTCACAGCGTCTCCAGTGATGCAACAGTTTCAGTCCATAATGAATGGATTAACTGAACTACAACTTTAACAGATGTTGTCTATTATGCAGGGTAATGCATCATCTCCGTCAACTAATCATAAGGTCAACAACGCCAATGTTCCTTCAGGTTTGTCACCATCCAAACTTATAATTGATAGTGAGGCCACCGATCACATTATTTTTTTCACCAACCTTGCTTGTCAACAGTAAAGAAAACACTTCTTTAACACCAATTTTTATGCCAAATGGTAACCATACCCCTATTATCTCTATTGGAACTTTACCTTTAAGTCCAATTGTTTCTTTAACAAATGTGCTTAGAGTACCATCTTACAAAGTAGATTTGATGTTAGTAAGTCGGGTCACAAGAGATTTAAATTGTTCAGTAATTTTTTTTCCTTTTAGGTGTATTTTAAAGGATTTGATGATGAGAACGACAATTGGTTTGGGTAAACAACAAAGTGGACTTTATTACTTGGTTGTAATGACATCTAATAAGTCACACACTCCCATTCCATCACTCACATCCCATGACACCAAGTCATCTCTCCTTCAAACACTTCTACTACCTTGTGGAATCGACGACTAGGACATCTATCTCCATTTAGATTAGATTTCATGGCAAAAACTTTGTTAAACCTCTCTTTAGAATCAAATAAAATTTGTGATGTTTGTACTCTTGCAATACAGACACACCTTCCTTTTCCAAATAGATCAATTTCTTCCATCAAATCTTTTGAATTACTTCATTGTGATATGTGGGGACCATATAACATTCCTTTTCTTTCTTGGGCACGATATTTTTTTACTATTATGGTTGATTTTTCTAGATTTTTTCCATCCATCATAAAAGTGAAATCCAACATCTTCTTACTAATTTCTTCTCTTTTATCAAAACCCATTTTAATACCAATATAACCAATATTCAAGTTGACAATAGAAGGGAATTTTTTCTCTGCCAGATTTTTTTACACAACAAGGAACAACTTACCAACATTCTTGCACTTACACACCATGACAAAACGGAGTTGTCGAGCATAAACATAGACATATCCTTGAGTCATCACGCACTCTTCGTTTTCAAGCTCATCTTCCCTTACACTTTTGGGCAGAATGTGTTTCCACTGCTATCCATATTATTAACAGGTTGCCTACGCCTCTTATATCACGTCAAACACCTTTTGAGCGCCTATATGGTAAAATCCCTTCTTATTCAAACATTCAAGTTTTTGAATGTCTTGCTTATGCTACTAATGTTCATGTTTCTTATAAGTTTTCTCCCCATGCTAAAAAATGTGTTTTTCTTGGTTATCCTCTTGGCCAAAACGCTTACAAGTTATATGATCTTGAAACTAACCAAGTCTTCACTAGTCGTGATGTTGTCTTCCGTATGAATCCATTGACACTTCTTTCACCACCATAGACCATGTCATACCTAATGTTGTCCCAGATAATCCTCCGTATGCGGCCCTTCCATACACTCCACCACCACCTACAAAAAACACAATTCTGCCTCTGACTAATCCCTCACCCATGGTTCCCTTGTGTTATTCTCAACGATCTCATGGTCCTCCTGCAGCTTTACGAGATTATATCTCGAGTGTGAGACTAAACATGAATGAATGATCCGATAACGAATGAAACAATAGACCCAACAAATTGTTGTAAAAGCTATATAAAACACGAATAAGATGGACTTCTTAAGGCGTGTAGATTCACTACCCTTAAGGACTTATCCGCAGAGTGTTGCACAATTCCCATAGGATACAATAAGAACTTCCCAGATTTTCCGAGGATTTCAGAATTACAAGAAACTCTAAAAAAGTAAATAGGTAAACCCAGGATAATATAAAATAAATATGAGAGAAAAAAAATGAGAGAATGAGAGAGAAGGAAAATAGAGTATAAAGGTGTGTTTTGGGAGGTAAGCATAAATCTCAGTATATAAATGCTAAAAATGGATAAAAACCCACGACTCATTCAAAAAAAAAAACACAAAATATCCTTGATGCCCACCATGGTTTGTTGATGAATCCCATGACTTGAGGATAAAGTTCACAACAGTCATGTACATGGAGTTGTTGTCGAAAATGACGGAAAAAATCTCACACTTCACCTTATATTTCTCTGACTTTTGCTTTTGCAATACTTAGATTTCTAACATTCTCCAACATATTGCAAAAGGTAAATATAGGAAAAAGAAAAGAAGAAAATTTTGGGTCTCATATATGGTGTAATGCATTAGAGCTGGTATAGCAAGCTATATGAACTAGTCATAGATTGAGAAACTTAACACATAGTATAGTTAGTATAACAAGCTATATGAACCAAAAACACTTAATGTGTGTTAGCGGTTTATCAATCATAGTACATCCCCACAATTCTTGTTATTACCGATGTGTTTCGCTTATTAGGCCATGTGCGTGCCGATATTCATGAATGCCCTAAAGATCATGCCAATATCTTATACAAATGGCTACACTCGACACTCATATAGGTGATTTCATCAAGTGTATGCTGCAATCATACACCACCCGTAAAGGATATGACAATCATTAAAAACTTTGTTTAAGCTAAAATTCTTACACCACATAGAATTTTAATTACAAAGTTTAACCTCTAAATAATGCAGTCTCTAGAACTTTCACACACACACACACCATAGGAATAGACATAATTGATTTAAAATCAATTTAGTATTATCAGAACTAACAAGTGACTTGCTTTTATCCATATGAACCTTATTCATGGGATCTCCAATCATAAAGGTTAGGTTATCATCATTTCACGAAAAAAAAATTACAAAAGAGAAGTAAAACAATAGCATAAACTTCTTCTTTACGAACAAACACACTAATATGAAGTTGGGTTAAATAATACCTACCCTTGAAGATGTGTTTACCGAATAAGAAGCATAGGAAAATACTTTCATGAAAGAAAACTGCAGATATGAAAACAAAGTTTGGTTAAAAAATGAGTACATACAACCTTTGATGAATAACTACTGAACAAATAAAAACAAAAAGTAGAGCAATAACCTCTTTTGAAGAAATTGAATAGAAAAATTGATTTTTTAAAACAAATTTATATTATATAAAAATCAGAATCATAGTATTTCCTTGTAAAAAAAAAAAGAACCTTTGACCAAGTAAGTTACCTTTGATCCATAAGAATCATTTCCATGCATCCTTTTGATCCAGAAAAATCCTTGTTTCCCATAACCCAAAGATCGATAATTTTGACTACTAGTTTCAATGTCTCTCTATTTCCATCAATATCTTTGATCATATCAAGTTTCCTAGCCATCAGCAAAAGAAATATATAGACATGAGATCCATTATATAACTAATGAAAGAACAAATTTTGAACAAAAAAATATGTACTATACTAGGCGGTTAGGACCAATATGGCTAACTACTCGATCCCAACCGCCAACTTATAGTCCTAGCATAAAAGGAATATTAGTTAACTATGCGAAAAGATTACGTATACATAGCGGCTAAGAGGACGTATCAGTGAAGGCCGCCAATTCTAAACTTAGGAAATAAGTATGGAATTTACGAAATTTGATCATAAGTCTAATGATTGGGCCTTAGTCAGGCCCATACAAGCCAAGTGTAGCCTAGCCCATAAGTCAGGTAATTCTTGATTAAAGTTCTATAAATACAGGTGGACTCCATTAATTAAAGGTACGCAATTCATTAATTCTAATCTGTGATTTGACTTTTGAGAGCTCCTATGAGTTGATGATCAGAGTCTTTTCTGCATGTAACCCCCAATACATCCAATCCGGCAACACTACAAGATGATGTACCCATGAGAATCAAGAAGTATCCATCTCATGGAATCAAGGATTGGGTAAGACGTAATTTGTGCTCCCTGATATTTTGTTATTGTTTCCGCAGGAACAAAAAAAACCATGAAAGGTTGAAGCTTCAACATACAACAAAAAATATCAAGAAAGGTTGAAGCTTTAAAGTTACAAAATAAAAATACTATGACAAAAGAAAGGATTTAACTTTAAACCAAGAAAATAAATGAAACCTTGCAACTTCAAAATAACAATATACAAAGAAAACCAAAGCAACCGCAAACATAAGGTTGAAGCTTTCAACCACAAAAATAAAGAAAGCTTGAAGCTTCAACATTGAACCAAAAAAAATCAAGAAAGGTTAAGAAAATACTATGACAAAAGGAAGGAACCAACTTTAAACCAAGAAAACATATGAAACCTTGCAACTTCAAAATAACAATATTCAAAGAAGATGAAAGCAACAAACGTAAGTTTGAAGCTTTGAAAAAAAAATCAAGATAGGTTGAAGCTTTAAAGCATGTTGAAGAAAAATAATTCAACCAAAGAAAATCAAAGCAGCTACAACGTAATCTTTAAACCAAACTATGGAAAAAGAAATGAACTAACTTTCAAGCAAGAAGGAAGAAGATGAATACAAATGAATGAGGTGGAGAGATTTCAAGATTGAAGAAAGAAGATGAATATGAAATAAGAAGGTGAAAATAAGATGAAGTGAATATGGATTATAAGAAGGAGGTGTACATGTGTCACTATAAGGAGTCATGTGCAAAATTTCGGAGAATGGCCAAATAACCAGGATAATAAACATGTGTGAAGATATTAAGTTGGGATAATTAAATATTTTTATTAGACTTAAGTTTTCTTATTTAAAGTTATATAATAGATGTGTTTGATGCTGATAAAAGAAAATTAGGACTTACACCCGTCAGTAGTGCGAGTCTCGACTCGTTCCTTGTCCTTGCACTGATAATTCAAATTTCTAGTAGAAAAAAATAACACTAGGCAACAAAATTCATTGACAAAAGTAGAAAGCGTTAAAATAGAAGGACGAACCATTATTACAATAAAAAATTGAACTTTTATAAATGAAGCTAAAGGCTTTTTGCAGGCAGAAGATGGGGTTCGTGTTTGCAGTTTGGTTTCTCACAAAAGATTCTCTCAGAACGTGAATGAGGGGTTTTCTTCTTGCACCCCCAATTTTTCTTCCTGCACCTCCAACTTTTTCAAATTTCTCATATTAACCTTACCTTTGACTAAAAGTTGACTAGGGTAAAAAGTTAAAAAACCCTACATCTTTCTTACATACTTCCTTCTCCCCTAGCAGTGTCGCACCCCTCTCTCATTTTCCCATTTTTTAAACTTTTTGTTTCTTTGGTTTTGTTTCGCACCAGTCCTTTATTACCTCAGCATTTCTCACATTTCCAACTGTGCACGAGATCGATAGTTCCATTTTGAACGATAAGTTTTTTTAATGGTTTGTAGTATTATTATAAATTTTGGATATGTTGAGAAATGTTTAGAAATTGTTGTTGATGCATATTTTGTAATTTTAAACTGAAAATCGTCTTCACCAGTTTACAGGAACCGGTGGTTTCGGGTTCTAGGAACCGGTGGTTCCGGCTTATAGGAACCGGTTATTCTGTTAGGAACCACTTGTTCCGACTTTCGTAAATCGGTACCCTGAATTCCGCTTTCTATAAGCCGGTTTTGTGCAATGGGTTTTGAAATTGGTATGACCGGTTTCAAAACACGATTTGGTTCCGAAAATTTTGAAAAAGATTTATTTATTTATTTTTTTGGTATATTTGAATTGATAATTTCTTTTAGATGGCAAGGACTCATGGTGCTCACTTAGTTGAAGCAGAAAGCTCTCAACAAGGCCAGAGAATAAAACCTAATGCATCTGCTCGTAAAAGAGCCCGTAAAGGTGATGTTGGTGTACCAAGGGTGGATGTCGTTCATGAACACCAACATGTAGATGGACTCCGTTGTTGACGAGCCATAAGATTTTGAACAAGTGCAAGAGGAGCACGAAGAAGGGGTTGCATATCCTAGAGGTCCATATGATACCTCCTTACTTATAGTTATTCTGATCACGTTGCATTTTTACTATGGCAAGGCGAGGTTAGTGTTGTGATTAAATTTTTTTTAATGATGTGTCTTTTTTATTTATATGGTTTGATGTGTAAATCTTTTGTCTAGGACCGGGGGGAGTTAAAATGATTTCCCATGGTAAAAAATGCAATAACTTAGGAGTTTGTCACCCTAATGTTGAGTAGTTTGTTGTGAATTCTAGATTAATGCCTCTTTGTGACATATCATATGAGTATGCTAATAAGGGGCTGATATCTGCCTTTGTGGAAAGGTGGCACCGGGAGACAAACAATTTTCTTCTACCAGTTGGTGAGATGACTATGAGACTTGATGAAGTGTCCATGCTTCTTCATCTCCCTATAATCAGACAGTTTTGTCCCAATGTCCCTCTAGATAATGCTGGTGCTGTGGCACCACTAATTGAGTTCTTAGGGGTGGATCGGGCAAAGGCCACAGCTGAATTAAGACAATATTGAGGACCCCATGTGCGATTGAGTTGGTTGAGAGATTTGTATGAAGATTATTGTGAGATTGAGCAATGGGAGTATGCCGCACGAGCTTACTTGTGGCATCTTATTGGATGCACAATATTTACAGACAAAAGTTCAACATACATTAGTGTATCATACCTTTTGTTGTTCAGAGATCTTGTAACATGTGGTGGATATGCATGGGGAGTCGCTACACTTGTTCACATCTACGAACAACTAGGAGATGCATGCTTTGCATATACAAAACAATTAGCTGGATATCCGACTCTTTTACAGGTATACATTAACTTTCATTTTGAATTTCTTTTAAAAGTTGTTAATGTAATAAACTTGAATTTATTTTTATGTAGAGTTGGATATATGAGCACTTCCCTGGTATGGGAAGGAAGTGGTGGGTAATTATGATGAGACTCAACCTCGGATGGCACGTTTTCGGACAGGGCGACAAATATGCTCCGTGAGAGACGTTTGAGTTCAGATAGATATGTTGACATATGATGGGGTAATTTGGAGCCCTTGTGCTACTCATCACATCACTCATCTGTTTGAGCCCATCTCTATTTTCTCTAGATTCATTCGACATGGAGGTATTTTTCATTGTCATTTGCCAAAAAGGGTTTTAAGGTAATATGGCTATGTGTAGCCAATTCCCATCTCTCCAACTATGGTTCAAGAGACTGATATGACTACGATTGATAATCGTTGGTTACACTACGACAGACATGTCTTGACACAATTCACTCTTGCTTCCCTCCATTTCGATGTGTTGAGGCATACATGTAGTGGTTTCGACGTGTATCACATCCTTATGTCATTGCAGGTGCTAATGAAGATCGACCAAGTCTCATGACCCAACATTGTTGTGATGTCCTAGATGATGTACATGTACCCAAAAAGATAGAGTCATCAAGCGGTGTACGAGTGAGTAACTTTATTTACGTTATCATTAGAAAACTTTATTATATTTTGACATCATGTTATGAGGGTTGCAGGGTGTACTGAGACGAGTTGTAGCCATTTTACAGAGGATGGTTGATTGTAGGGAAGTCAGTGAGGGCACGATCGCGTGGAATAGCACTCAAGAGGCCTTGCAAGATACTCATGAGGCATTTGAAGAATGTGTCGAGACGAACGGAGAAGACTGAAATGTTCGACATTGAAGTTTATTTTATTACACTAAGTTATTTATGGTATTAGACTATGTTATTTGTGGACTTTATTTTATTAGACAATGTTATTCATGGTATTAGTCACAATGCAGGTTTACATAACAAATATAATATATCAGTCACAATGTAGGTCTACATAACTACAATTAACACCAATCAATTCCACGAATTTTTGCATCCTACTAACATAAAAGGGTGACCATGCTCTAGCCTCACGATAACAATAATGAGACCAAATCATGTCTACCATTGGTATAGGACAACCATCATATAGTTTAACCTAAAAATTATTAAGTGTAATAAACATAACCATATGTTACTATTAGCTAGAGAAAATGTAATAAATGTGAGGTGTAAACATGAAATAATCGACCATACCTGCACAAAATGTGAACCGTTAACATGTCCTATACTGATCATTCGATGTTGCCTTATATCAACGGATGGTGTAGAACGTAGTGGAAGTATTGTCATATTTTGAACCAATGACAAACACATTAATATGACATTGTATTTATTAGCAATAAGATATCCCATGTCAGGTATAGTCATCCATTTGTCCATGTTACCCTGAATATAATAAGATGTCAATGTTATAAAAATTATTAATAAAAATAAGATGTCAATTTCAATTCAAAGTTAAGTAAAAGAGAATACCCTAGAAGTTGAATCTACTAGCAAGGACTTCCTTAGTTCTTCGACTCGGTATTGACTCAATTCTTTAAATAAATCATGTTGGATAAGTGGCCAAGAGTCTTCACCCATACCCAATAAAGCAGCAATACATCTGCATCCACAATGTCCATCAACAATGACATCAACGACATCAACAATATAAGGGTGACAAATGACATAAATTGATTTATCATAAGTATTCATTTTTGTTGCATAGATTCATAAGTACCCTTTGCCCTTGCCTTTGCCTTAGATTGAGAATCTTTCTTTCCCAAATGACTATCATGGAAGGCATCCACATGCTCAAAATATGAGGGGTCACGCTTAGTAGATCTTTCAAATCTATAAGCTCGAGTCTTTTGTGCACCCTTAGTTTTAACTTTATGCATCGGTGCAATCATTGATGTTTGTTCTGGACAAACAATTTCTCTCAACTTGTGCTTGATTGTGACTTTTCCTGTAATGTCAACTTCTTTGTATCGATTAGTCAAGAGATTAATTTCTTGTTGAATGCCCAACTCTAGTATTGATTCAGCTGATAAAATATCAGAGAAACTCAATCTACTCCACATAATATGTATTTCACCTAGAGGTATCACACCAACGTCATATCTAGCTAATACACATGCACAAGGTAAACCATATGTTTGCCTCAACATACAACCACAAAGTTCACTATCAAATCCAATGTTTTTAACCCGATCAACCTCATTAGCAATGAGTACCAAAGCAACTCTTGATACAACACCCACTAGTTTCTTGTACGTGATAATATTGAAATCATGAGTCTTGACATGTAGGCTTCTTTCAAATGACGCCCTGATTTCGTTATGTTGCAACATCATAACATTGTGTATTGCATCCCAACATGAACACAAGTCACCCATACTGAATGTGGAAACGACAAAGAAGATGATAAGATTCAAGGAACACAATGCTTATGGAATTCATTAAAGCAAGGTCTCTATCAGTTACAATGACTTTAGGGAAACCATCACATGTGATAAACAACTCTTTTAGCCTTTGGAGACCCCAAATGAAGTTATTATGTCGTTCACTTGATAAAAACACAAAGGCAGCAGAGAAAGTCAGGCCTGTCAATGTGACACCAACTATCTCAAGAAGAGGCAGCCTATATCTGTTGGTTTTATAGGTGCTATCCATCAACAAAACAATATTAAATGCATTCAACAATTTAATTGCATTAGGATGTGTCCAAAAAAGCTCACTGACCTCTTCAGAATCCTCCACACATCTACTCCAATGAATGTATTTATCACGTTCTAATAACATCATCAACTGTTGTAATTTAGTTATGCACCCTCTTAAAGATCGCTTATAAGTATATCTCGCATTATACAACTATTTTATTGTTGTGACAATATCTTCATTATTTTCCTTAAGGGTAAGCAGAATGTTTGCAGGCTTAACTTGACTCTTAGTCATGCCGATAAGCAATGATTGTTCATCTGACTTTAATCTACCAGCATAGGGGTGACCAACTAAAGTTCTAGACAGATCATGATTATGATACCCAAATATCACTTTCAATACCCAACCATCTCCATTAGATATTGGTTTACCTCTCAATTTAAAAGGACACTCACATTTCCTTGTCCCGATTATACTAGGTTGAAGGTCAGATTTATATTTTCTATACTTCCCACCTCTTTCACATCCTAGCAACACATATGTCTTTCTATCAGGTTGACCATTAGCTGTATCAGATTTTATAATAACAATAACAAAACCAAGTTGAAAAGCAACACCTCGTACCCACTCAATTAAATCATCACGTGTAGAAAAAACTTCTTGAGTAGTAAAATTTACAGTGTAATCGCCACCGATCTCAGGAATAAAGATTGAAGAATCTTCCATATTTAAGTTATGGTTCACTCCTTGAAAGTTAGTCAATTCTTTAAAATAAACACTTCCATCTCTAAATTAACCAATTATAACACCCTAAAAAAAATAATAACACATAAGCTAAGACCGTGCAAAATACAAATACAATTAATTAAAAATGGTATCATCGGTTTTCAGAAGCCGGTAACACCGATTTTTAGAAACCGGTAACACCAATTTTCAGAAGCCGGTTCTTTCTCACGCTTTCAAAAAGTTGCTTGTAACGGCTTTCACAAACCGGCTTTTACGGGTTTCATAAGTCGGTATATCCTAACGGCTTTTACAATACATAGTTTCCGGGTTTCTAAAGCCGATTTTCATTTAGTAAACTTTCACACTTATACTACAGAAAGAAAAAACATGTTTTAATCAAATGAAAATGTTAACAAAACTTTTCAAATGGAATGAATCTTACCTGAATGAAGTTGAATAATGTGGAGGAAGAGAAAAACTGAAAGATAGCAAGATTCTTGATGGGAAGAACGAAAGAGAAGGAAAATTCTTCAGAAACAGCTCCAACATTAAAAAAGAGCAACCATTCGTCGAGTGGTGGTTCACTGAGAGTATGAGTGAGGGAAAAATTGTTTTGGGGGTGCATATTTAAAAAAGATGAAGTTGTTGAAAAGTAAATAAAGTTGGTAAGCAGTAAGTAAGCGGTAATTACTGCTTAACTATTCATATAATAATTTTTATTTATTTGTTTTAGGAACATTATGGTCTTTGCACAAAAATTGGGGGTGTAGAAAGGAAAGTTGGGAGTGCAGGAAGAAAACCCCTTTGAATTATGCAGACCGGACTTTAGTGGTCAGTGGACTCAAAATGTTAGTTTGTTTCATATTTTCCTTAACAGGCCTGTGGATCGGTTCTTTTAGCCTGTAACGCTCTATTATTCTTGGAACTTCTATATCAAATAACCTAATGTTATTCAACTTTTTTAGTGTTGTGAGACCTTAACTAAACTAATTGAATAATTTTATTTTATAAAATAAAAATATGCTTTACTAAAAGAAATATACTTAAATTAGATTCAATCACTAAATATAATTTCTAAAATTGAACCTAAAAATATTTTTAATAGAAAAAATTTACTTATATTTAAATAAATATTTGTTTGGAATGTAGGAAATAACAAAAAAGGAAATAAAGGAACATAACTAGAATGGAAAGTGAGATAGATTAAAAAGAAATGAGATAAATTTTTTTAATTCATATTATTGATGTGATATAATAAAAAACAATTGTAGATAATATAATAATTGAGTATGAATTAAAATTGAAAACTGAATTTAAAATAATTTGATAAAAAGTAATGTTTAAAAATATAAATAAATTTATAGACTAATTATAATTTTTTATTTATAATAATGACTATTTTAATAACCAGTATTTTTTTATCTTGTAAATTGGTATCTGAATTGATCATTATAGTGTCTAATAATTTTTTATTACTAAAATTGATTATTAATGAGACGTTTTCTTATAGTGTATTTAGAGAAAAAAAAAGGTACATAAACGTTGTAGAACTATATTTAATATTTTATTTAATGCACACCAATAAAACATTAAAAAATTATTAAATATTTATACTTTTTTGTTGCTAAAACTTAAAATATAATTAGAGATAAAAAGTTTAAATTAACAAAAAATCTAACCATGTTAAACATATAAAAAATTGAAAAAGAAAACAACATTCTTTGACTTCACTGAGTTTCTTTCTTTGACTTCTTGATAACATTTTCCAACATTCTTCTTAACTTAACAAAATCCTTCATATAAAAGAAGCATACAATATTTTAATATATGAAATTATCAATTATAAAGACATAAAATTAGCAATATAAAAATTTTGATTACCTAAACTTTCAACTCAAACACTATATTTAAATTTGTATATCCAAAATCATTTTTAGTAAAGACTTTAAAAATTACAAAATACTTATTTTGTATGAGATAGATATTGCTTAAAAATTTCAAAGAGTATTTTTGTATTTATAAAATTTGTCATATAAATATATCGTATTTTAATTAATGAAGTTAACTATTTCAGTTTTCAACGTAAAAACAATGAAATTATATATCATTAATTATATTTTACCTGGTGGCCTAAGATACCTGTTAGCATTCTCCATGTAAATCTATACAGGTATTTATGGAAAAATTGCTTATATCGTTTGATTTGATTATGTTTTAAATATTCTATTACTTTTAATTAATTAGAATATAGGTATATCTGTTTTTTCGAAAATCCTTGTAGTTATATGAAGAAAGATAGATGTGGGATTTTTTTTTTCCATTTTTATTTACATTGTTATTTTCATTTTTTATCTGGTTTCTTCTTTTGCTGGTTTGTTATTTGTTTGTACAAATTCGTAGTTCGGAACGAGAGCACCCAGAGCTTCTTCTGATCCAGTCAAGTTAATTTCGTTAATTCTCTTAGTTCTAATATTTCTTTAACTTCTCATATGTTCCAATATTCATGAGTTCGTTCATTTTATACACAAAAATTGCTTAGTCAATAAGCAAATTTGATATGTATGATTTTCAAGTAGTTACCTGGTAATTTCCCAGGAACTCAAAGTCAAAGGTTATGAAAAGCCGGTTTTTGATCGTCCCATTTAATATTACAAGTCATTTTTCCTTTTAACCCAAAACGTACTTTCGGCCTTCCATAAAAGATAATTAGCAACCCGTTTTTAATTGTCCATTTCAATATATACGTGTTGTTTCATTTTGTGAAGTTCAAGAAAAAGATAAGGCATGATCGAAAGTTCTTGGAATTTTCGTGGTTCTAAGAACATCATATCCGTTGACTTAGGCATAATTCCAAATTTGTAAAGTATTATATAGCCAACACGCATGTACGGTAATGTCATGATATAAAGAGTTATAGTGAAAAGTTACATGGCTAGACACTTTGTTGTTGTTGTTAATGGTGGTGATGGAAATGAAGTTGAAGAAGGTTTGGTGCTTCACTCTTCACCCATATTTTTGTTTCTTGTGATTATTGCCTCTCTTTCTATTATTTCAATAATCATATTTGCCTGTATAAAGAAAAACAAAAGTACCAAGCGTAACCGTGGCAGTACTGGTTGTGGAGGTGGCGGTTGCGGTGACGGAGGTGGTGGATGTGGTGGATGCGGTGGTTGTGGCGGTTAAATGATAAGAACAATAAATTTAAGAATGTTCCTTTTTACTTTGGTGATGTACAACTTTCTTTTGCTGTAGTTTACTTTAAATTTTCTGTTGTTATGTAAAAATAACATTATTAATTAAGATGTAAAAGAAGTTTTTGTGGTTGAAAAATAATACTTTCCCTTCTTAGTAATTTTCTAGAAATTTATTGTATCTATGTTTCAAACCTTTTGTCTCACTATTTTAGGGTGTTATTATATATGGACTTTGTACCGTTGTTTTAGATTTGAATTTGATGTATTCAGTGTATTTGTTTGTGGCAGTCTTTCATATTTCTCGTAAACCTTCAATTTGGAGGATATAATAATTGTTTCAGTATTTTTTTTTCTCAATGTTTTCTTTTTTCAATCTGTTAAAGACTAATTAATCATCTCAATAATTGCTTTTAGTCTTACCAGATTTTGCCCAAGAAAAAAATCAATCATCACAATTCTCTTCTATATGGATCATTCTTCCATAAATGTAATCCACTCTGACTGATTTTAGAGTTCAAAAGAATCAATGAAATTTTCTCTTATCAGTATGACCACTTTTTAACATAACCATCTTATTTTATTTATCGTTAAGAATCAAACTTCATCTAATCCTTACGACTTCTTTAGCTAATAATCAAAGGCTTATTAAGCAAAGACTTCTTCCACCAATTCTTTAGGTAATAATCAAAGGCTTCTAAAATATTTTATCTATTAAAAGAATTGTCATTTGATTTAGACGTTAAGGACATAATGTAATTATTATTATTTTTTTATTTCCAACTCATCGATTTTCTGTTTTCAATATTATCCAACTTGCTGATTAACTCCTTTTGGAGAGGCAAGCAGGAGTTTACATGAAGAGATGATTAGAAAAAAAAATCAAGTAAATAAGTGAGTTGAATTGAAGATGACAGAAATAACATCCAAAAATTTATAATGCAATATTTTTCATTCACAGTATATTAGAGTATCATTATTTATTACTTATATAAATATTTTGTTAAAATAACAACAATACTTGTTCATACATGTTATGCACTTATAGCTTTTACCATAGTAAAAAATGAGAATATTGTTGAAATTCTAGATGTTCTAATCGTTAGAAATCCAATGTCCAATTTTAGTAGACTTTCCAACAGTTTTTATGATAACTAAGGATGACAAAAATATCCGTATTCGTAGGTATTTGCAGATAAAATTTACAGTGGATAATTAATATCTGTAGATATTTACTATCATGGGTAACAGATATTTTAATACCCATTTATAAATAGGTCGGGTGTGAGTATCACATTACCTGTACCTGTATCTGTTACCCGCAAAATATAAAAATTAAAATTAAATTTATACTTTATTAAGTTAAATTTAATTAAAATCAAAATTTAATTTATGTTTTATTAGGTTACATTTAATTAAAAATTAAAATTAAAATTATATTTAATTTGATTTAGATTATATTTTATATTTTTTTATAATTTTATTTAAATTCTATTTTAAAAAATTTATAAAAATATTTTTTTTAATATTCGCAGGTACGCGGGTACCTACCTATTTTAAAAGAATCCACATGTATATTTTAAATGGGTACTCGTAGATAAATAGACGGATAACATAATTTTTTATTTTGTTTTTGTAAGCTCAATAATGAATAGATATTATCCATACTCAACCGACCCGTTGTAATTCCCGATAATAAGAAGCATTCTTAAACCTTCTAAATGTCTTATGTGTTTGAATGTGATTAATATTATTTAAACATTCTAATGTATGCTATTGGGACAATGGAAGGAAACATTAAATTTTATAAAGTTTACATTATGTCTCAAAACAAACGGTCTAATAAATAGACGGACAATCTAATGGATCTCCTCTAATGAATCTTATGTTTACTTAATGTGATACTAAGTAGCAAATTTGTAATACTTTCTAGTTAAAACTAAGTGTCTGAAGTAATCATATCAACGGATAAATCATCTTTTCTTCAATCAATTTTGTAAAACAATGATCACATTTCTCTTTTTAAAAAATAAATGAACTTATGCAATTATATTTAATTATAAATTATTTTTTGTAATTGTTTCAAGTTGTTAGGATATGGGGGTCTAAAGCTTTGGTTTCTTTTCCATTCAAGTATAGATATATTAGTGTTTTTCTAATTATTGTTGAACTATCTAGGTAGACCAAATTTATCAACAAATTAAAATCCGTTCATAATCTAATATTTTCTCGTAGGATTGGAAAGTTATATTCTTATTGTCTTTTAATATTATCTATGCATTACTTAACATTGTTTATTAATATCAAGTTAACTATAATTTGACAACAATTAAATTATTGAGAATATTGCATTTACGTCTCGAAAAAGTTTCACGAAATATAGTCATATTTTATGAAACCTCAATTAATGAATATTGATTTGATTTGATTTATATTTATTTCTTTATATATCTATTTTGCAGAGAAGCTTGTTTTATTTATTTCGTTTTTGCATTTTCCCAAGGCATTAGTCTCAATCTCATTTAATTTATCTGACTTTTATACCCAAATATCCTCTTGGATTGTATTAATTTTGAAATGAGAAAACGAAAATTGGTAAAAGAATAACAATTTAAGAATATCTTCAGTTAGAATATTTAAATAAAACACTTATTTTGAATTTTAAAAATATAACTTTCTTAAAATTACATCGTACTAACTCTTTTCACTTTCAAGAAATTTATACTCGTATTTTAAGACTTGCATAGAATTCAACTAAACAATTTCCATTGTATATATCTTAAGTTGATAAATGCACCCATTTAATTTATTTTCTGTATTATTCCTTCTTTAACTTATTTAAATTTATTTACAGTATTTCATGTAATTAAATCTCTATAATACCATTAGATGCATTAATTCTTTGCATTTAATTTATTTACGATATTGCATGTATATCTAAATCTCTATAATACCTTAGATACATTAATTCTAAAATGTTCAAGGGAAAAGTCAGAGCATTGTAGTTTTGAATGTTTCAGATTTCTTTGTTTAATTACATTTTGATCAATAAAAAAATTTACAAGATATTTCCTTATATTTGTATTAGTCAACATTAATAGACAAATGGATAAAAAAGGGTTGAAACTTCAAATAGATAGTGAACCTTCAATGTCTCATAAAATAGATGGTAATAGCGTGTATTCCTATTCTAAAAACTGTAAAAGAGACTAAACTTTTTTTACGAATAAATAAACTGTAAATTAGACTAATCACTAACATAAAAATAATCATTACGTCATCTAATTTACGTTTGATAATGATGAAGTTCGTGTAAAAAAAAATTAGTGAAATTTTTGTATATAATTAAAAGCGATTTATATTCTTATATAAATAATCTGTTTACATGGGATAAAAAGAAGTCTAACATATTTTATTTTATGTACCAGATTAGGATTCTCCTTTTCATTTTTCACTGCGTGATAACAGCAAAAACACTCTAACGAGTTAGGGTTTGATTTTCGAAGACAAAATGGTAGTGATTTGGAGATCCAATTTTGTGTCATAGTTGGCTTTGCTTTACTGTTAAGGTTTGCAAATATTTGCATTTTCATTTATGATCGTGACTATTTATTAGGAAATTTAGTCATGACTTGTATCAATATCTCCTTTGTTTTATTTGTCATGTTTGTGTGTAAGAATGTATTGTAGTGGTAAAAATAAACTTGTGCTTTTTTATTTATATATTTTCATGAGATTTAAAAGAAAAATCAAACCTCAGTTCTCATCTTGGTAAATTTCTACTACCAATAAAAAATCTACAATGAAATGGATATTTTTAAATTGTTTCAATTTAGGGTGTTGCATATCAAAGGATGAATTTTTGATAAAGTTGAAGAAGAGTTACAGAATAAAGAAGTCAAACTTAGTACAAGGTTGGACCACTTGGGGAGAAGATTGAGTTCACACTAGTGTAAAAAGTCCCATCAACATTGATTTACGACGTTTATCATGCTAACATAGTGAAACCAAAACACGGTGGAAGTTCTAAAAATCACTACGGTTTGACCTAGATCTGTTGTGGAATGGAAAAATCATGACGATTTGGTGACTTAACCGTCATGATATAGTTGATGAGGTTTAAAAATGTTTTTCATTTTTACTTTCCCATACATGCACAGTTCTTCTCTCGTCTTCCTACCGTCGAAGCCCATTGTACCACCACCCTGTCTTCATTGTAAGCCCACAACACAATTCGTCACTTTTGTTTCTTCTCTCTTAGACAATTCTTCTGCCATTGTTCTTCCTCGTTCTTCTGCCCTCGTCAGCTCATTTTTTCATTCTCTTTGAACCAACAAAATCGCCACCTCTCTCGCCATTCTCTCCAAACCAAGAAAGGCATCCTCATTGTCTATGCTTCAACCTAGTGCCACTGTAGTATTCCAGGCGTGCCATGTTGATGCTTTGACTCAACCATTTTACATTAATCATGTTAATGTTAAATTGTTGGTTGCAACTATGATTATCCAAAACTCTCCTTAATTGTCAAGTATTACATGAAGGCAAGTTGGCACAATAAGCTGACCATTCACATTTTTGTTGGGCCCAATGCATCTAACTCTTACTCTTTCTTTATCATTTTTATGAAATTTCTAATTTCTTAGAATGTACAACATAACTTCTAATAGCCTCTATAAATTAAATCTTATCTATGAAAGTTGTTCCTATTTCCCATTTGTAATCAGACATAAATTTAGGCATAAAACATGTCTCAAATGGACCACAACGACTTATCTCATCCCCTGTTGTGTCACTATTGTTGTCTTCACAAGTAACTAAGTCTTCTGATTGCCAATCATTACAAGACAACCCTTTATCCTTTTTGTTTAGTATGATGTTTTCATTGTCTTCCTCAATTTGTGAAACAACCCCAGGAATGTGCGATGGGGATGGCTCATAGGTCATGCATTGCATGTTGGTGCTACATTTGTGTGTTGGGTTGTCTGCTTCCAGTTTTTTAGTATGCTAGTTATCATTTTCAATCAATTAATTATATCAGTCTCAACTTCAATTTGTTATTTTCATTTATGTATTTAGGTTCCTGTTTTTGTATCCACTATCAGATGCTCTAATAGTTTCTATGTATGTTTATAAATGAAAACTTTACCTTTTCCAAAATGATACATGCATTACCTTAATTTGATGAATCCAAAAGGAGAGAAAAATGAGTCAATTTAGTAAAAATGGTTATGTAAAGCATTGGATATTAAAAAATGGAATTAAGCACATGTTGGAGCTAAGTAATATAACTACATGGATCTAAAAATCTAAAGCATGTGCATATGTGATATGTATGCATGCTTGTGTGGTTTTGCTTGTATGTGTATGTGTATATTGTAAGACTTGAGAAAATTAACTAAAAAAATAAATATTTATTTTATAAATGCGAGGGCGGGAGTTCCTAAGTTTTTAATGGGGAGAGAAAAGACAAGGAATAATACTAGCTTAATTGGTTAAGAGTACTTGGTGTTGTTGAGAGGACTTGGGTTTGAGTCCTATGTGTGATGTTAAGGTGTTAATTTAATTGTCTTATTATTTTAGTAATATGTTGGACCATGGGGAGTCATAATATAATTCTAGATAAGTATGAATTATTATGAAACATGAATTGATTGAATGGTTGTGCATTGGATTGGTAATTATGGGATTGTGTGTTCGAACCTTAACTTATGCGAAATAAGGTTCCGTTTTGATAAAATTATTTTTGGCATGGATGTGAATGGTAAAAAACCCTTGGGGCCAGCAAGAGAGCTGGAAAACCACCTAGTAATGGCCCTTGAATGGCCATTAATCTCATCTTTAAGTAATTTTTGTTTTTTTAATTAAATTTAATTAAATTGAGTAGTATTTAGAAGAGAGAGAGAGAGAGAGAGAGAGAGAAATTGAGAAAGGGACACACTGTAGAACTTTGTGAACTGTGAGAACATAAATTTTAAGTGTCCATTCGTGCAATAAAGAGAGTGAGAGTGAGAACTGAATTGTGGGTGAGCAAAGAAAGGTTTGTGGATCAAAAAGCCAACTCAAGCAAATTCAATTGGAGCAAGGAGTACCAGGTTATGGAAGCTCCTTTATGTGATATAATTGTTTTATGATGTTTGCGTAGTATAATGCGTGCCTGTGGTGCCTCGATATGATCAAAACCTTCTTTGTTTTCACATTTCTTGAATTTTTCCAAAAATTGCTTGGTGGCATTGAAGGTTTGCTAGACGATGCATGAATTATGTGTTGTTTTTTTGGGTTGGTGATGAACCGCCTAGTGGTAGGGTTGAAACCGCTAGGTGATGCGAACTGGACTTTCCCAGTTCTGTAGTTGTGGTTGATTTCCGTGACATATTTTGGAGTTTTGAGGAGTTATTTAATCTCTTTATACGTGTGCCTTATAAATTGCATGAGTAGATAACGTATTTAGATGCTTTAGAGGTGTAGAATAACTATCTTTTCATGAAAATGATGTTTTTCGGATTTTTCGGGCAGTAGGGACCGTCGGGCGGTGTTTTACTACCGCTAGGCGCCAAGTCTCTGGTCTTCTTTCGCTAGGCGGAAAGATCTAGTCGCTGTGCGACTATGATTTTTCTAGTCTATGTAGTTTTCGTAAAATTGCATTTCCTGGCTCGTTTACCTTTCGATTTAGGTGAAATTTTGACAAGTGATCCATAACATGTTATTTACTTTGAACAATAGAGATTTGAATTAGATGTATGTAGCTAGAGATATATTTTACTCATGATTGTTGGTTTGAATTCCCTAAGAGTATGATTACTAATAGATGCTTTAGTGTGCTTAAGTGCTGGTATGACCTTGATTAGTGAATGTATACACACGCACGCATATATATATATATATATATATATATATATATATATATATATATATATATATATATATATATATATATATATATATATATATATATATATATATATATATATATATATATATATA
>Ga0214543_1005448_pt1 | contig 23400 bp, 18 predicted proteins | sample CNSS2metaG_FD_160094 | JGI IMG/M metagenome (GOLD analysis project Ga0214543, IMG submission 160094) | Root nodule microbial communities from cowpea collected in UCLA plant growth center, Los Angeles, California, USA - CNSS2 | ecosystem: Host-associated > Plants > Roots > Nodule | place: USA... | reverse complement strand
ATTACAAAAATTATATATTATATATTTTTTTATATATATATATATATATATATATATATATATATATATATACATCGCATCACATTAATTATCATGTTGAGCCTCGAATTTGCTTGATAATTAAAATTTCAAAATTCTCATTAATTATCATGTTAAGTCAAGTGAATAAAAAATAATAGTATAAAGGAACTAATAATTGATTAAGCTGAACTAGTAATATATAAAATGAAATAAAGAAAAAAGGTTAGGTGAAAGAAAAAAGACCATGTTTCTGTTTGCATTGCTCTTTTTGAACCCCTCTTTTGATATTTGCAGCTTTAAGCTTCATATGACCAAACTACTTTGCACACCCCTGTTTCTTAAGTTTTGCACCTCCGTTCTTTTGCTTTGTGCGCCCTCTATTTTAGTATTTGAACTCCTCTAATAATCATAAAAAATTTAGGTTCTTCACACTCGTGTTATGGTATTCATGCCTCTACTTTCATGTTACTTCATGATTCATTTCTTTTGTATAAAATCATTATCTCCTTTCACGTCAAAATTTTAAAAAATTGAAGATTATTAATTATCATGTTAAGTCTCGAACTTACCTGATGATTACAATTTTCATTCGATTTGAATAAACTTTAATTATCATGTCAAGTCCCGGACTTGCTTGATAATCATTATTTTTCATAACTTTAATTATCATGTCGAGTCCTGGACTCGCTTGATAATAATTATTTTTCATATTTGTATTATCATCTCGAGTCCCAGACTCGCTTGATAATCATTATTTTTCATAACTTTAATTATCATGTCGAGTCCTGGACTCGCTTGATAATAATTATTTTTCATATTTGTATTATCATGTCGAGTTTCAGACTCGTTTGATAATCATTATTTTTCATAACTTTAATTATCATGTCGAGTCCTAGACTCGTTTGATAATAATTATTTTTCATAATTTTAATTATCATGTCGAGTCTTGAACTCGCTTGATAATAATTATTTTTCATATTTGTATTATCATGTTGAGTTCTGGACTCGCTTGATAATCATTATTTTTCATAACTTTAATTATCATGTCGAGTCTTGGACTCGCTTGATAATAATTATTTTTCATAATTTTAATTATCATGTCGAGTCCCGGACTTGACATGATAATGATAATCATTATTTTTCATAACTTTAATTATCATGTCGAGTCTTGGACTCGCTTGATAATAATTATTTTTCATATTTATATTATCATGACGAGTCCCGGACTCGCTTGATAATCATTATTTTTCATAACTTTAATTATCATGTCGAGTCCTGACTTGCTTGATAATAATTATTTTTCATAATTTTAATTATCATGCCGAGTCCCAGACTTGCTTGATAATCATTTTTCATAACTTTAATTAGCATGTTGAGTCCCAGATTCGCTTGATAATCATTATTTTTCATATTTCTGTTATCATGTCGAGTCCCGGACTCGCTTGATAATCATTATTTTTCATAAATTTAATTATCATGTCGAATTCTGGACTCGCTTGATAATAATTATTTTTCATATTTGTATTATCATGTCGAGTTTTGGACTCGCTTGATAATCATTCTTTTTCATAACTTTAATTATCATGTCTAGTCCTAGACTCGCTTGATAATAATTATTTTTCATAATTTTAATTATCATGTCGAGTCCTGGACTTGCTTGATAATATTTTTCATAACTTTAATTATCATGTCGAGTCCCAGACTCGCTTGATAATCATTATTTTTCATAATTTAATTATCATGTCGAGTCCCGAACTCGCTTGATAATCAATTTTCATAACTTAAATTATTAAGTTGAGTCTCAGACTCGCTTGATAATTATTATTTTTCATAACATTAATTATCATGTCGAGTCCCGGACTTGCTTAATAATCATTATTTTTCATAATTTTAATTATCGTGTCGAGTCCCGAACTTGCTTGATAATCATTATTTTCATAACATTAATTATCATGTCGAGTCTCGTACTTGCTTGATAACCATTATTTTCATAAAATTAATTATCATGTGAGTGTCGTGCTCGCTTGATAATCATTAGTTTTTATACCTTTTAATTATCTTTTTGGGTCCCTGACTAACTTGATAACTACTTTTTACAACATACAAAACTTCTCTAATACAATTTGAGTTTACAAACCCTTCTATCTTTTTCAAACAATTTTTTTTATTCTCATTTAGAACTACGTGATCCCTGATTCTCAATTCCGATTGGAGATACGTAGGATCAAGGTCAATCCTTGTCGGGTTCACCTTCCAAAAATCATATCTTTTTTCAAACAATTTTTTTATAAATTATTATTTTTATTTTAGAACTACGTGATCCCTGATTTTCCATTCTGAATGGAAATACGTAGAAGCGAGGCCAAGTCATTGTCGGGTTCACTTCACAAAAATTTAAAATTTTATAAAGAACTACGTAACCCTGATTCTCCATTGCAAATGGAGATACGTAGGTGCAAGGTCAATCCTTCACGGACCCAAATAAAAATTTCAATATTATTTTCTTTAATCTTTGGTATTTTTTTATTTGTTTGATTTTATTTATTTATTTAATTATTATTATTATTATTATTATTATTATTTGATTTGATTTGATTTGATTTGATTTGATTTGATTTGATTTTTTTATTTTATTTTATTTTATTTTTTGCGGGAAACCAAGTATTTTAAAAGAATTACATTAATTTTGTACACTTAATTGAAAGGAATCATCTTTGGATGTTGTGAAGTGCTAATACCTTGTCCACACGTAACCGACTCTCGAACCCAAACTTGATTTCAAAGACTATTTCTTTTTAAGGTTTTTCTATAGTTTTCCTTAATAAATTATGGTGGTGACTCCTCTATATTTTAAAATAAATTTTTGTCATTGTCCCATCGTGACCTCAGTTGCGACATCTCCCCCTCATGATAGCTTTCATCTTTAAAATGTCCAAGTCCACATTTGTGAACCAATTGCTCCAAAGTTGTCCTTGGCAAAGACTTTGTAAATAAATCTTTAATATATCATTCTTTCAATTGAGCAATACATGCAATGTTGTCTTCATATATGGTTGTTGATTTCATTTTTCCTCATGTAATGCTAAAAGTTGGATGATTTGACGATGTTGCTATTATGGTTTGTTTTATAGACTACCATGAAATCATTGTACCACCACATGTGAAGAAATATCTTGTTTGTGATCAAGCGTTATGAGGATCAGACAAATAATCTGCATCTACATAACTCATTTGACTTTGAATCATTTTGATAAAATAAGCCTATATTCAAAGTACCGTTAAGGTAATGAAATATATGTTTTACACTAATTCAATGTCTTCTTATAGCTGAAAATTATACCTTGCTTAACAAATTTACAACAAATATTGTATCAAGTCGAGTATAATAAGAAAAATACATTAGTGCTCTTATAACATTAATGTTAGAAATATTTTAATATAATTTAAAAAAATAAATAATTAAAATAAAAAACTTACTATTACTCATGTGTTTATAAACCTTTAATTTATGGGTTAATGTGTTTTATGGCTAACGACTATATTCTTATTACACTTTACTCCTTTGTCTCCTTTTGCTACCTATAAATACCATCTAGGTGCATGGGGAAAGAAACAACAACAACAACAACAACAAAGACAACAAACACTAGAGTCTTTCTTAAGAGTGTTTTTTCTTTCTTCTCTATATTATCTTTAAGATAGTGGTGTTCATAAGGTTCAGAGATCCTTTGCTGCACTCGATCGATCTGACGGGTTGTTGTATCTTGGGAGAGAAACGCTATGATTTGAAACAAATATGATTGTGTATTTGTTGTTTAGCCCTGTGCAGTAGGGGTGTTTTCTCTCTAAGGATAGCGCTATGTGTGCCTCAACCCAGGATATTTCTACTTCTTCCCTTGTTTATTTATTTATTTATTCTTGTTATTATAATTGTTGATATCTTATATACATTTCAGTATTATTATTGCTCTATTTATTATTATTATATCATTTTATATTTTTATTATTATTAATATTATTTGAGTAATCATTTTTCCTAACATTCTTAGAGAGAAAAATTTATCTTGTTATTTCTTTTTTGATTACTCATCTGTATTTATTTATAAAATTAAAAATAATATAGAGCTGAAGACTGAAAACACATTTTATGAACTAATGTGTTTATTATGGTTATAATTAAATCAGTTTCAACTAAGCCTAAAAGTTTATGTGTATAATTGTTTCTATTTCTATTGGTAACAATAAATGAAATGATGGATAAATGAAATTCATTTTCATTGAACATTTTTTTTTGTGATGTCTAAAGCTAATGTTTTTGTTGTTATATTAATTCATGCTTCAATATTGTCTACTCTTACCATTGATAAAGTTGTTCCATATCATCAATATAATTTAATTGTTTTGTATGAAAACAATTATAAAATAATTTGTCATACTAAAACTATTATTGTGTTATGGAAAACACTTGAACTAAACTTTGCATTTGAAAAAAAATATAAAGCTTGATATTTATATGAAAAAAAAATGACTAATAAATTATCAGATTTATGAATAAAAAGGAGTTTTTCATGTTTTTGGATTTAGAAACTTCTTGTGCTCGTCAAGGTTATGGAGTGGTTTTTGAGTACAATAAATTATTATTTATAGACATGTGTTTTGGTTGGTAAATGATATATTTATGATAATTTGTTTGAGTTAAGTACCTTTATCTTGTAATAAAATATTTATAAGTTTTCTTTGATTATTACAAAATGTTAAGTTGTGATTTATGACACGCTATTATTATAATTGTTGAGAAGATTGATCAAAGACCATTCAAATTATAAAATTTTGAGGTGCAAAATTAATTAATTAAAGAAGTGATGATACATGTCTTTATAAATGAGTGTTTTTGTGTGAAATTCATTGTATTATTCATTAAGTAACATCTTTATATAGTGTATGGTGTTAATATAATGGTGCAGTGAAAGAAAGAAAGAAAAATGCTTTGATATGGTAAATGTTATTCTACAAGTTCTAACTTGCCTAACATTATATTAGTGAAATTTTCTATCCTGCTTACCATATTTTGAACACAAAAGATTGTGATAAACTTGTTATGAGTTATGAAAGAAAAAATAACCACATTTAAAATATTTCAAAGTGTGGGGGTGTCTTGCAATGGTTAACATACCTGTTAATAAAAAAATCTTGGTTATATATTATAAAGTGAATGAATATATACCTCACTGTTTTGCCATCTAATGTAATATTATTTGTGTCTACTTATGGCAATATGTCCAATTTTTTTGAGATTATTGAATGATATATATTTATGTGAATTCGATATTGATTCTAGCGGCAAAATATCAAATATTGGTTATGGTTATGTTTTAACCTTGGATGAAGGTGTCCTATCATGAAAATATGTTAAAAAGTTGTTGTTATGTCATGATCTACTATGCAAGCATAAATTATTCTTTTTTCCAATGCATCCTGACAATGAAATTATTATATTTAAAGCTTTTAGTAAAAATGTCAATGAAATTGAAAAATTGACATATGAGAATGAGAGACAAATATATTAGAAACTTAATTACTCATGATATTATCTCTCTTGACTTTGTCAGGTTAGAAAGAAATGTTGCGGATTTGCTTATCAAAGGGTTGATGCATACATCAACAACAAAAATTTGAGTCGTCGAGGGGAATGAGATTATAGCCCATAAATTAGTTGCAACAATGGACACCCATGTCCACATGAATGGCGATCCCATGGAATGAAGTTCAATGGGTAACAACGAAGTTGTTGTTGACTAAATACACCAAATAATTTGATTAAATTTTATGTCTCATTCCTACGACGAGGTGTACTATAAATTGTGGCAATAATAAGGTTGAGGTATGTGCATTATTATGCTTATTTTATAAAATACCTCTTAATAAACCTAATGGTTGAGGTATGTGCATTATTTTATAAAATACCTCTTAATAAACCCAATGAAAATTATTGTAGGGGTGTGAGTCACAAACCACCCGTTGAGGGTTTACCTAGTGAGTGTGATGGTGGGGCCGCCATTGTGAGACATGGGCAAGTCTCTAAGTGACACCCATGAAACAAGATACATACACAAGGCCGTAACGTGCACCCACTGATTAGAACCTATAATGAACACCGATATTGTATGTGTTATTTACTAAAACTTGGTCAAAGGGGATGTAGTTCAAGACAATCAAGTCTCTGCATTTTCTCGGGTGGAAGTTTATAAGCACTAGGCATAAGGGTCAAACCCGGAAGGTTCCTTACACCGAACTACAATATTTTGTTTTAAAAGATAATATATTTTTTTGTTATTTGTTAAATTATGTGGGGGATTGTTAGAAATATTTTAATATAATTTAAAAGATAAATAATAAAAATAAAAATATTACTGTTACTCATGTGTTTATAAACCTTTAATTTATGGGTTAATGTGTTTTATGGCTAACAGATATATTCTTATTACACTTTACTCCTTTCTCTCCTTTTGCTACCTATAAATACCACGTAGGTGCATAGGGAAAGAAACAACAACAACAACAACAACAACAAAGACAACAAACACTAGAGTCTTTCTTAAGAGTGTTTTTTCTTTCTTCTATATATTATCTTTAAGACAGTGGTGTTCATAAGGTTCGAAGATCCTTTGCTGCACTCGATCGATCTGACGGGTTGTTGTATCTTGGGAGAGAAACACTATGATTTGAAACACATATGATTGTGTATTTGTTGTTTAGCCCTGTGCAGTAGGGGCGTTTTCTCTAAGGATAGCGCTATGCGTGCCTCAACCCAGGATATTTCTACTCCTTCCCTTGTTTATTTATTTATTTATTCTTGTTATTATAATTGTTGATATCTTATATACATTTCAGTATTATTATTGCTCTATTTATTATTATTATTATTATATCATTTTATATTTTTATTATTATTAATATTATTTGAGTAATCATTTTCTAATAATTAAAATATGGTATTTCTTAACTGAGAAGTTCTTCATGATTGTGAGGTCTAAAGGGACATTTATCAACATATAAAACCTTACAATTGAAGTGCAAAAATGATATAACTTGTCTATATAGAACTTTTTAAGCACCTTTATTATATAAACATCTTGATGTACAAAAACACTTATATTTAAGCACTCAATTTGTAATCTCAAACAAAACTTTGTACTTCTAAAATCTTTCATCTCAAATTCTTTCTTTAAGCAATCAATTGCCTTTGTGAACTCATTAGAAGTTCCATCGATGTTTATGTTACATGCATAAACAACAATTATGACAAATTCATTTTTTGATATTTTCACATAAATACAACGATAAGTACCTTTCTTTTAACAAGTACTTACATGGATAATTATACGTCTTGACTGCTTTAATCCATAAAAGGGACTTGTTCAATTTTATTGAATAATCCACTTTAGAATTTGCATTTTTGGGCAAATTAAATCTTTCAAGGATTTTTATATAATTATCATTCTTTATAATATCAATGAGCTTTTACACGTTCAGATGTGTGGACTACAAGTCAAAAAACATTTTGTTTAACAAGCAAATCTAATTATGCTTCTATTTCATCTTTTCATTTGGCCAATCATTTCTTTGTCGACAATCTTGATCCTCATTGTCATTCATATATAACATTCATCATTATATTATATGCTAAAACATCATCAACATTGACTTCATTTTGGTTCCATATTATCTTATTCATGACATAATTTTATTGAGATCTCATCATTTTCAACAATTTCATGTACTTGAGGTTCTTCTAGAACCAAATTATTAATTATGTCAAATGAATCTTTGTCATTTACACCTCCTCGATTAGGTCATCTTGTCTTTTTAGCTCATTTTCTCATTTGAGGATTTTTATCTTTGGAACCAATAGGCTTACCACACTTTAATCGTGTAATGAATTAATATCAATTCTATTTGGAGCATTAAAAGTTGGTATATGTGATTTAATTATCATATTTGTGTCAGTAAAAACATTTGATAATTGATTGGCTAAGTTGTAAATGAATTATCATTTGAACTTCGAGTTCACATTCTTTTGTACGAGGATCAAGAGAGACAATGATAATTCATTCCAACCAATATCCTTTTCCAAATGTTTTCTTTCTCCCCCTAATGTTGGAAAAACTAATTCATAAAAAATGATAGTTGACAAATCAAATTGTAAATATGTCTCCTTTTGACAGATCAAGATATTTTATTATTGATTTGAGAATCATATCTAACATATATTCTCAATCGTCTCTAAAGACTCATCATAGTCCCTTTTGGTGGGGAAATTCGATCATATACAAAAATTCTAAAATGAGAAAATTAGGTTACTAACCAAAATCCAACTGGATAATAGAGTAATTATGATAACTTGTTGGCTTGATGTGAATAAATATTTTTACATGTAAAATTGTATATCTCCAAGTAGTCATTGGAAGATTATCTCTCATAAGTAATGGTCTTGCAACCAACTTTATACGTTTTATTCATAATTCTACAAGTCCATTTTGAGCATGAACATATGTTCTACTAGATGTTCAACTTCAAATTCCAATTCACCAACATTATCAAGACAAATTTTCTTAAACGAATAATCCGTGAAGTGATCTCTTAACTTAACTAATTGTGCTAATACTTTGCAAATGTATGATTGCAAATTGATAATAAACAAACATGTGACTATTTAGTTGATGCATCAATTAAAACCATGAAATATCTAAATGATCCACATGATGGGTGCATTAGACCACAAAATCACATTGTATTAATTCCAAAAGATGATATTGACTCATTTCTAAAGTTTTCTAGTGATAGTCTTATTATCAACTTTCCTTGTAAACGTGTATTACATAAGAAATCATTGGATTGAAGAAGTTTTTGAATCTTAAGTGAGTGTCCACAAGAGTTTTCAACTATTTTTTTTGCATCATGATAGATCTAGGATGACCCAACTAATCATGCTAAACAAGAAATCCCTTTTTGATTCGTAAACTTCAGGTTTACAATGACATGCATTTCAATTGTACTAATATATGTTTAATACAAGCCATAAAAGAAGATTGATAATTTCTCTAATACACGCTTTATTTTTTATTCAACCCAAGTCCATTAATGTAAAGATATTTCATATCTCCTTATTTTTTTTCTCAATATGACATCTATTTAGACAAATATTTTTAGAACTTAATAAGTTTCTATTAGACTTCTTTGCAGAAGTGTAATAGCTCTTCCAAGCCTTCAAAACATTATTTGTGATATAGAAATAATGCTAATATTGAGTTCTTGAATAACCAAGCATGAGAAAAATAAATTAATAATCTTGAGAGTTTAATTCTTGCACTATCAGTAAAATACAATATATTTAGTCTATCCAATATTATTGCATATTAAAATGATCATATATATATATATATATATATATATATAAATTAAATTTTAACAAAGTTAATAACCTCAACTTGTTGCATGTACCACCCAAAATTAATCAACTTCGCAATCATATATTATCAAATAATATCAAATAAAACTGAGTATAAAATATCATATCCAAAAATCTTTGAACTTTTAATATGTATAGTATAATAAAATTAGAACCACAAATTTATATCAAAACCCTTACTTCACATTCTTACACAAAAAAAAAAATTAATATATCATTTAATTGAATCTTAATTCACCCATTATATTTTAATAGTAGTCAAGTTCAAATTTATTATCTTCAAAAATCTAAATTTCCTACACCCAAAAATGCATTGTGTTGACATGTGAAGCCAATGTGGTATGCTTCTTGAAGATTTGATGAAGATTTAATGGAGCCCTTTTAAACTATCTTGAAGCCATTTCCATTAGAATGAAGCCTACATTGATGAAGGAAAGGAGATTTGATGATATTCATGTTGATCAAGGCTAGAACGTGTGCTCTCCACATAGTTACATCATTAAGAAAGTGTATTTGAAGTTTGTAATTCATATTGTAGACCTTATAACATTAATTTAATGTATTTGGTCTTTGTTGTGTCTTTTAATCAGCTGAATGGTTTTTCAACAGGTTAAAATGTCTCTTTTAATCAGTTGAATTGTTTTTCAACAGGTTAAAAGGTTGGCTGCAGTAGTCTTAAACTGCAACAAATTCAATAAGTTGATTTATTTTTTAATTGACTGATTTCACTTAATTCAAGTGAAATCAACCAATTGATTTGGAAATCAACCTGTTGAGTTTCGTAACAGTTTGACTATAAGTGCTGTGATTTTCGAAAGAGAGCTCTTCTGATCATTTTTTAGCGCGAAATTGTTCTGGAAACGTGTGGAAACTCTCTCTTTCATAATCATCCAAACTGCAGCAGTTGAAGATTGATCTTGGATCAATTCTTGGAGATTTTGGCTTGTGTTTGAAGCTTGGATAAAGTGGTTTGTGGTAGGCTGGGTTGTGCTACCATTTAGGTTTGATCTTTCTCAAGCTTTGTGTGTGTGCTTGGTGGTTTTCCATGTCTACAAGAGGGTTCTTGCTGTACTGGTGTGATACTTGTGTGATTCAAGAGTCTTTTGCGTGGTTTTTGCATATTTTGAAAGTGTAAGGGTGAATACTTTGTAAATCTTTTGAAATAGTGTAAAGTCAAGCTCAGGTTGCCTTGACAAACTGGATGTAGCTCAGGTTTGAGTGAACCATTATAAAAATCTTGTGATCTCATCATTTCTCTAACCCTTCTCTCTTGTATAATCATTTAAAGATTAAAGAACTTGTGTTTCAATAATCTTTTTCGTGTTCTTGCATGTTTTCATGACATCTACAACATTGAACATGTTTGCATAATCATTTAGAACCTGTCTTGATCATTCTCGAATTTGAATTTCTGCATTTTTTCCAGTATTTTAGTTGACTATTTTTCTGTTTCAATCGGTTAATTATACCAGAACAAAATTTGTTTAGTAAAATCAATCGATTAACTCTGTTTTTGACTGATTAAAAATATACAGTTCAGTAGTTGTTGCATCCTAACTTGGTGATCTAATTGATGCAATTAAAGGTGGTTTTTAGCTTTCAAAGATAGCCTAAATTTTTAACTAGCCAATTCAACCCCCCTTCTTGGCATTTCAACCATTTCAAAACTAACACATTGTCCCTTTTATTTACTTTTATCTAAAAGTTACTTCATTGCCCTTGTTACGTTAATTTGTTGCACAAATTCAATCCTCCAATTCAATTTCAATCAATTAATGCACCATAAATCCAATGTTTTCTCCATTTGATTGGTACACTTAAATGCACAAGTGATTGACCATTTCTATTCAACATTTAAAAATTTGTGATCAATAAAATCCAACGTTTCTATCTTTATCATGGAACATTATATATATTTTTGAGGGATGACATTTCAATTACCATGCATATTCTCTATCTAATACCAATTCAAGTTTAATAATGCCATTCATGTGACATCCAATATTAGAAAAATATCAATATTATACATTCACACTTTTATGACAATTACTATATAAGATATATATATATATATATATATATATATATATATATATATATAATAATAATAATAAATGTTCATTATACACTCATTTCACATATACATCTCATAATACAAAAAAAGTGATTTTTACTTAAACATTAACCAACATCAAACATGCATATTTTATATAGTAATAATACTATAAAAAATTTGCCTTAAATTAAATTATAATAAAAATAAGTTAATATATAAATTTATATTACTGTCACATAGAAACTTATTCTACCATTTGATAAAAAAAAATTAATACTTCCATCACCAATAAGGTGATCAATGTTTCCATCTTCCATTATATTTAGTTTAGCAAAGAAAAACAACAATATCAATATGAGTGACATTCATATGGCTAAAATCAAAATCATCATCTTTATAAACACAAGGTGTGTTTCTATGTTTTTCTCCCTGTTTTTTAGGATGCTTCGATGTAAGACAAGTACGAACCAAATGGCCTTTACCACAACAATGATAAATTATATTTTCATATTATTTGTCATTTTTTTCATCTTTTTCTATTCCCTTCTTCATACTATTGTTCCACTTCTGATGACAAATTGTCTCTTTGAAATTTCTTGTATGACCATGAAAGTACCATGAAAATATGAATCAGATGTTGCTGCATTCACTTATGAAAATGAAACATAACTAATTTAGTCTCATGTATGTTTCTGCATTTACTCACTATTTTGTTTAGCTATAAGAAGACATGAAATAATTTGAGAATATTTGTGACATACTCAAGAAGATGAGTATTTCTTCCTTGTAATATCAAGAGTCACAAATCCAAATTTTGTAAGGTTTGACTTGTTTAAAACTGGTTCATAAAATATTGATAATAATCAAATTTTATTTAGGAAATTATAAAGTTAATATAGACAATAATTATAATAATAATCATCACCATAGTAATAATAATAATAAGTAAAATAATTTTTATCGCAAAAAAGAAGAATATAAGACAAAATGGTCAATAAGGAAAGGATTAGAAAGAACCTGATTTAGGTACGCAGAGCACTGTCCTTAAAGAGAAAACGTTTCCACTAACTCAATTGGTTAGAGCATCGTGCTTATAACGTGTTATAAAATAAATTTAATAATAGAGAGAAGAATAAAGAGAAAAAATAGAGCATCAAAGACTAGTTTTCTGTATCTTATTATTAAGGCGGAAAAGTCCTTATTTATAGGTACAAAAGACAACTCAAAAGGTACAATTTAAGGGTTACATACGTAATGTAAATAATGTAAATGTCATCAATAGTAATCAAGCTTAGTAACAATCAGCAACTCAATGGACAATCCATAACTTTCATAACAATTTTTACTATTTAAACAAGTTTTGAATAGTTTTTTATCGATTGCACTTGTCTAAGATCATCTTTGTATATTATTGGTCTTCAGTTCTACTGAATGTAAGAGAAATTTGTCTCCAATTGAAATGTTCAATTTGTTCATTTTGTTTCACTTCTAATAACTTTGACCATAAACATGTCGTAGTTTTGTTTGTTTTTTTCTTGTCCGAGCACACTTTCCTAGGTGTATGCTTCTTTTCTCTTGCCTTTGCAAAATTCTTCTACAAAATAATAATTAAAATCAATATTAATGATAGAAATTTAATATTGTGAATTAAGAATGGAATTTATTTATAACTCATTATGTTTGTTTCTTTTTTGTTTAGAATCAATTTTCAAACTCTGCAAACAAAAAATAAAAAACATTTATATGATTTTAATCATAAGTATAATTTCTTAAAGAGTTTGTAAGGTTTATTGCACTGGTATTATCACATTTCAGAGGAATATGATTTAAGTAGATGATATAATCTGTTAATTGTTGTTTTATTCATAAGATTTGAGCACAACAATTTCTTGCATCAATATATTTAGCCTTAATAGTTGATAAAGCCACACATGCATGTTTCTTAGAGCCAAGAAACTAATGAACATCCTAAGAGATGATAAGTATCACTTATACTTTTTCAATCCATTTTACAACCCCTATAATCAACATCAGAATAACCTATTAAACTACGGAAGGCTCCTGAAGGGTACCATAATGCAAACAAAATAGTTAGTTCCCTTAAGATATTTTAAAATTCTTTTTACTATGGTAAGATGAAATTCTTTAGGATTAGCCTAAAATCTAGCACATACACACAACTAGCATAATATGAGGCCTGCTTGTTGTGAGATATAATAGAGATCCTATCATGCCTCTAAACATAGTTTGATTAACTTCCATACCTGATTCATCTTTATCCAAGTAGAATGATGTTGCCATAGGACTGCCCACCTCCTTAGTAGTATCCATTCCAAATTTCTTTAATACCTCCTTGTAGTACTTAGATTGAGATACGAAGGTTCTGTCTTCCATTTGCTTAATTTACAGTCCAAAGAAGAATGTCAATTCTTCCATCATTGACATTCAAATTCTTCTTGCATAATACTTGCAAATCCTTCACATAGAGAGTTATCAGTTGATTCAAACATTATATCATCCACATATACTTGAATTAACAAGACATGTTCACCTACTCTTTTAATAAAAAAATTTGAATCAATTTTTCCTCTAGTAAAATCATTTTCTAACAGAAACGTACTTAATATTTCATACCAAGATCTAGATCATTGTTTCAATCCATATAATGCTTTCTTTAATCTATATATGTGATTACGAAACTTATAATCCTTAAAAGCAGAAGGTTGTTCAACATAGACATCTTCTTTAATAAATCCATTTAGAAAAAACACTCTTAACATCTATTTGATATAATTTAAATTTCATAATTGAAGCATATTCAAGAAGTAGGCATAGAGCCTCTAACCTAGCAACCAAAGCATATGTTTCATCATAATATATACATTTTTCTTGAATGTATCCTTTTGCAACAAGCCTAGTTTTATTCTTTGTGATGTTTCCATCATCTAACTTGTTTCTAAACACCCACTTTATTCCAATGACTTGATGTGAGTCCTCTCTTGGAATTAGTTCCCAAACTTCATTCCTTTCAAATTCTTTTGACTTTTCTTGCACTACAATATACCATTGGTCATCTTGAAGAGTTTCTTCTATATTTTTTTGATTCAATCTATGAAACAAAAGCTACACTCATACAAAAATTAGTCATATTTCTAGTAGTTATTCCCTTTGATATGTCTCCAATGATGTTGTCCAAAGACAATCCTCTTGGCAATCTCCAAATTTTTACAAGATCTTCATGATGAGAAGGTGGATTCTCATTTAGATACATTTCCTTAAATGCTTCCTTTAGGTATTCTTCATCACCTGCATTTGGTGTATTTAACTCAAGGGAGTTTTCCTTAAGGTCCATAATTTCATCAAAGACAACATGCCTAGATTCTTCTATAGTCAAAGTTCTTTTATTAAAAACGCTACATGTTTTACTAGTAATAAAATATCCCAAAAATATAGCTTCATCTGCTTTTAGAGTCAAACTTACCCAAATTCTCTTTACCATTATTTAGCACAAAACATTAACAACCAAATTTTTTTAAATGAGCAACATTTGGCTTTCTTCCCTTAAACAAAATTGACATCATCAATACACAAAAAACCTTGCGGCATATATTTAATATGTCCTTAGAAAATGGTGGAGGAATTATGGGCTCGTGAATCCACCAAAATATATACAAATTACAGTATTATGAAAAAAAAGGTTAAATATATTTTTGGTCCCTCAAGTTTTAGTGAAATTTGGAATTAGTCCCTCATCGAAACTTTTGACCAATTTAGCCCTTCATCTTTAAAATTGCATAAATTTAATCCTTTTAATCAAATTTTGTTAAGTTTATTTGAAGTTTCAAACGCGTTTTATAATAATATTTGAGTTAGCATTTAAGCGAAAATCGGTCAAACGATGTAAACAATTCAAATACTATCATGAAATGCGCTTGAAAAGTTAGATAAACTTAACAAAATCTGGTTAACAGGACTAAATTCATATATTTCTAAAGATGAAGGACTAAATTGGTCAAAAATTTCGAAGAGGGACTAATTCTAAATTTTGCTAAAACTTGAGGGACCAAAAACATATTTAATCCTAAAAAAAAATATGATAGTAATGTGACTGACACAAGAAATCATGTGAGTGACATAAGAGTTTAGGTGGTCATGTGAGTTAATGTTTAAGGTTTAGGATTTAGCAACTGATGCTGTTCATGAACTTACGTAGCAGTCAAAGTGGCCATCTTGTGTTAAGAGGTTGTTGTTGTAATAAAAATACAATATAAGTTATATAGGTCGTGTGTATTCCAGTAGGGTGTGCTTGAGTTGATTGAATTGATCACAATAATTGTAATTGAGCTTATTTATATGTCCTTTTGGTTGTTAGTGCATTGTCCACGAGTTGTTCAGAATACATATGAAATAGTAATTGTTATTATTGCATGTGCACTGCATAATACAATAACGTGGGCGAACGTGTACAAATACTTCTCGCAATAATTCAACACTGTCAATGGAATTCAACGAAATAAATCTTTGAAAAGAGTCAAGCTTGTGCACCAATATTTATAAATTTTTTATTGATTGTTCATAAATTTCAAAGTACCGAAAGTTCAAAGATCCAAACATAAAATAAACAATATTAAAAGTCATTTTAAAATCTTAATACAATTCTACATCTAATCTTAATTTTAATCTATTTTGCTTCCACCACTTGATCGTGTTAGAGGACAATGCTCCATTCTAAAGATCTTGTGCATTAAGTATTTTTCTATATATTGAATGATTTTATTTCCTATTTTCAATCAAAGAACTTGATACAATTTCTCAAAACGGACATTATAATGTATCACCAAGGTAAACAAGCGAAGTTAGTAATTGAATTACAAAGAAAAGGACTTAAGGTCAAACATTGATATTATAAGAAAGAAGCCATAAAAAAAAGTGTTTTTTTCTACGAACAAATTTCGTATATATATATTTTTAAAATTCCATATGTAATATGATATATTATCCACGAATTATATAAAAAAAAAATTGTATGTAAAATAGACGTCAGAAACTTTATACACTCAAAAAATCCGTATGTAACATTACATATGAAACTTTTCGTAAATAATAGAATATGTAGAAAATTACATACGAATATAAATTGTATGTAAATCTGGATGAATTACATACGAAATAATCTGTATAATCTGTATGTAACTTACATACGAAATAATCCGTAGGTAATGAACACATATTTGTTATCACATACAGATTATTTCATATTTGAATCTGCATGCAATAAAGTGCTTTTCAAATTAAAAAATATTTCTTTCTATTCCCCAATTGTTTTACCTACAATAAAATTTAAATTAACAAAATAAAATTTTACCCACATTATTGATACTAAAAGTTAATATATTACTAAAAATTTTCAAATTACATGATAATTTTCTTACAAATTTGTTAAAAAAATTTGCAAGAATTTTTTTTTTCTGCTATTTTTTTTAAAGATCTAAATTGATAGATAATTCCTTCGTGAGTAATTATTTCCTAAAATTCATAATATTTTTTACAAAATTTGTTGCGAAAAGTGTTTTATATAAAATATTTTAAAAAAAATTGACAGCAATTTTCTGTAAATTTTTTTTCATAACAAAATTTATTAGTAACACTTCACTTAATCCAAATCCAAGTAAAAATAACATCAAATCGAAATGCAAAATAAAAGCATAATCCAAATCCAAGTTATAAACAAACAAGTCCTAATAACTCAGTCCAAATTAAAACTTTAAGATATAATCCTAACCAAATTCTAATAAAACATAATCTAACATAATAAAGAAGCGAAAAACTCCAAATGCCTAATAATTAAAGCATACTAGTCATGTCATTTTTGGTGTTGGTTTTGATGTGTTAGTTGGTTGTTTCGTTGTGGTTGCTCTTAACTTCTTGATGTGGTCTTGTTCTTGGTGTTGTTGATGCTACCAATAAAATGCTTTAATCGTTGCAGCTAACAACTGAAAAAATAAAACTGAAAACTGCATACTCTATTCAATTCATGGAGCATGAATATTTATAAATAGAAGCTGAAGCAGAAACCACTAATCAAGTTCCAATTAAATAAATGCACTAAAAGAAATTTTAAATTATCAAATATTTAAATTTATTTATTAGATTTTGAAAATATTAAAATGTAAGTATAATAAAAAAAGTAATAAAAATAGAATTTATATATAAAAACATTAAAAATGGTATAAAAGAGTGTGAATCTCTCGCAGAACTCCAACGTCATCATCTAACATTAATATATGCACGACCCACAAATAAACTCCCTACACATGGTCATGTTTATTGACACTTGTTAAATCTAAATTTAAATTTAAAACACTTCTAAACCCCTAAAGTATTAAAGAATTGAATAATAATAACATGATTTTTTTACATGCACGGTACACTATAAAAAAAAACTAAATTGAGGAGGTTTTAATTTCGTTTAGCGGAGGTTTTTACCCTTCACAAAATAATTTGCAGGGGTTGTTCAAACCTCCACAGATAGGTTCCCCACAAGTTATTTGTGGAGATTTTCTACAATCCTTGATACCAGATTTATATTGTGGAAGTTTTTTAATGGAGGGTTATAACTTCTCTTATTCATGACTATTATTTTGTGGAGGTTTAAAACCTCCTTTATTTCCATAAACCTATTTGATTCCAAAATTCTTGTTTTTCATTTTTTTTTGTGGAGGTTAATACCTTCCTCAATTTGAGGATTATCTGTAAAGGTTTTAACCTGTTTCGTTTGTATTATTTAATTTGGAGATTTATTACTTCATTTTTCTTGCGTTATTCAAATATCATAAAAAACAATATTTTGTTTGTAATTAGAATTTCCTACTATACTTCACAATGTATGTCACCATTTGAGGTACTTATACTTTTGTATCAACAATATTTTTTTTGTAAACTTCAATCAAATACTTCAACCAAAGTGGTCAAATATATATCATTAGAACTTTTGATTCTTAAAATCAACATAGTAACATAAAAGCAATTTAAATTGAAAACAATTACAACTTAATTCATACTTACTCAAAGTTCATAATACACTAAAATAGTTTCATCCTAAAAAACATCATCAACACCCTAAATGTTGCTACCACCAGATGATCCTCTTGTACCCATAGAAGGACGTCTTGCTGAAATTATAAAAGATACATATTAGTTGCAAGAAGGACGCCAACCTCAAATCATGAAATCAACATGCATATACTTAAATAGTTTATTACTAGATCATTGACCCACACAAAAATCATGATTATTTGGTATCGATGATTAACTTACACCGATACAGTATAATTCTTGTATCAAAAATCACATCACAAATAAGTACCAAGATAATTAGTTTCCAAAGGCTGAGCATTTCCAAATGCACATTTCCAGAGACTGGACATAACTTACTTGTGGTTGAGGATCAAAGAAGGCAGTTAATTCATCAGGGATCTTTCCTTCCTTCATTATCATGTAGGCTTTTGGTGCACCCAAGGTGGTTTGAATTTGAGATTCTAAATTAGTGTACTTCTGTTGCCACTGATCAGAAGATGTTGATGATGTGGCAGCACTAGATGAAGCAATGCTTAAATCCAAAAGTCGAAATCTTGTATTTCAAAATGAGTTAGTAGGAGCTGCTCCTAAACCCTTGCATCGCACCCTCCCAGAATGCTCTGGGCCTAACATTCTACCAACAACATCATTAGGGGAAACCTCTCATTCATCATTAGTGCTTTGAGTCAAACCACTTCAATTTGTTCCTATAGGCATACAACAACATTTGTCAATTCATGTATGGACATGTCCTCTCAAACCTGACATTGTTTTGAGCTCAAAATTTCTAAACAGGGGTCAAAGGTATCTTTGCTGCTGCTTACATTTTATACCAATTCAAGCAAACTTTCACAAGAGTCTCAAATTAATTAACAATTACTTTTTCCACCACTAGGGCACTTATTACAACAGATAACACTAAAAATTAAATAACCTATTAAAATATCATAGTCATTATTACTTCGAAACAGTACTGTGGATAACCAAGTTGATCAGTGGACTGGATTAATCTTACTGATAGAGATAGAATTTGGATTAGTTCACCAATTCTTATTATAATTTGTCCATACGATATTTATTTGTGGAGGTCTCCATAAAATAACCCATGCTATATATCTTTTTTTTTTAGTGCCTGGGGAGAACTGTACCAATTCTAATTTAACTTATAAAATCCTTGTTTCTATTTGGGTTTCAGTTTTTATCATGTTATCATCACAAACATAACAATGGAACCAACTCTGCCTTTTCATCTGCAAAATGGCTTGAAAACATGTGTAGAGAACTAAGCCACATTCTGTTCAGTGTAGAAACATAGGAGTAATTTTGTTCAGTGAAATAACTAATAACTATGCATTCCTTAAAGAATCAAGGTTTATTGAAACTTAATTACCTTCTTCTCAGAAGTGACTGCTGAATGTTGCTCCTTCAATTTCAGATTAATGAAAACTCACTAACTTGTGATTCCTGTTAAGAGAATGTCACAGTACTCATCAAGATTAGCTAGCATATTAATATAGATTTGTTATCTTATACAGCACATGCTATAAAATTAGCAGTTATAATTACGAAAAATAATTAGCTGCGTAGTCAGTCCTTTATTCGCCTCTGTACACAAGTTAATTAGAGGGTAGGAGCAATGTATAGTGTTTCTCCTAAAAGCTCCTTATTTCTAATAAAATACACTATATCACTATAAAAACCACCAATAACAACTTAAAACACGCTCAATCACCTTCTCCACCCTAAGTTGCTTCGGAACTCTGCAAACACAATATATTTTTCTGCCAATGTCGTTATCTGAAGCTAGTCCTGATACTATAAGAAGAGCACATGTTGTTCATCCCATCACAGCTTTGCAAATAGAGTGGTCCCTTTGGACCCGTGATATTGAGGAAGAGATAGTTCCTCTCTGTAGGTTAGTTCAAGTTCTTCTCCAAGATCATTGAAATGTATAATTCATATCTGTTTCTTAACTAAATAATGAATCCTTCAACTTAAACCTATAGTATGTGTTATTCAAATTGAAAATACTTGTGTGAATGAAGAAAAGTAATGATGGAAGGTACCATTACCATACATGTTTCTTTACCTCATCAAAGCTAGTGAAAAAGTTGGACTACATAATGAAAAGAAAAAAAAAATGCAAAGTTCTGAAGGCTAGTAATTTCATTTTGTCAAACAGCTATGCTACTTCTCATAACATTATGTACAAACTGGAAAAAGCATGTTTGCTTTTAATTCCAAACCTTATTGCTCTACACTTGGCATAGTCCGAAATCACCACATTCACCATGTAATATCTTCACAAATATCAAACTAAACATTTTGAAAAAGTTTAAACTGGAGAAATCAAGGACAAAGAAAAGATAATGCCACTTGGCTTCACAAAGAAAATCAAGTCCCACACTTGCAACAACTTGGTACTCATCACTTAGGCCACACACACTCTTCATTCTGCATTCGCCACCTCCTCATCCATCACTATTTCACCTCTCCCCATTATTTTCATACGTTACACACTTTACTTCATCACCACACAAACATTACCAATTACAATAATACAAAGAAAATCAAACAAAATTCTATTTTTTTTATTTTTAAGTCTTTATAACCAATATTCTATAAACATAAATACTAATAAAATTAGCATAGAAAATAGTGTGAAATATATTGACCGTTTCAATAAAACATATTTAATGATCTTAAGCGTGTTTTATACTCACTCTCGATCTTTTTAACATTTTTTAGACGTTTTCTCAGTTTAAAAATCTATTTTACATGATGTCTGTGCTACAAGATCTATATATTTTTTTATGATAAAATAAAATAATCATAAGAGAAAAAGGAAGTTAAATAAAAAAAATGATAAGGTGGTTTAGAAATATTTTTTATGGGAAGAAAAAGAATAAAAGCCATCGCTATTGAGTGAATAAGAAACAAAAGTTGAGAAAAAAAAAGAACAACTAAACGTAATTACCTACGAATATAATGATGCCTAAATAAATTTTACGGGTGCTCACAATTGGGACCTTTTGACTCATACTAGCACCATTAAGAAATAAATGTATATTCTTTAAATAACCCAGTTTTATCATATCACACTTATCGTCTTATCTCACATTCTTTGTTCTGTTCTAATCTGTGTGCATGAAAAATTATCATGAAAAAAAAAATTCATCTAAGAAATATGCGAGAAACTCAATAATCAAATAAAGTTAGGCAAAGATAAGATCCTGAGCTGCGGGCATATTATCAAAGGACAGAAGACATGTATATGTGATGGATGCAGGGGTACGTTTTGTGATGAAGAAATGAGTATGTGTGATGGTGTTAGAGTATATAGAATTATATTCTGCAATTCTGTTTTGACTCAGATTCTGTATTTGTTATACGGTTATAACCACTGTGACAGCTCAGCTCTAGAGAATATATTCCTTTCTGTTAGATGTTCCCTATATATAAAGGCCAACATTCTGGTCTATCAATATGAAGAAGATCTTTCATAAATTCTCTGCTGGTTTTCTTTTCTCTGTTTTTCTTTCTATGTTATAGTAGATTTAATTGTAATATGGTATCCAGAGCGTGAAGCCTAATTTATGGGCACCGGTCCTGAGCTCACGACTCCTCTTTCTCCAATGGCATCTTCGTCGACGACTCCGATCATCTTCTCGTATGTCATATCTGAGAAGCTATCCGACACTAACTTTTTAGTCTGGAAACAACAAGTCGAGCCTGTGATTAAAGCCCATCGTCTTCATCGTTATCTCGTCAATCCGTCCATTCCCTTGCAATTTCTCTCTCTTGCTGATCATGAATTAGGGATTGAAAATCCAGAATACACAACTTGGGAGACCCAAGATCAACTCTTACTTTCATGGTTGCAGTCTTCCTTATCTGCTCCGTTCTTAGCGCGTATGCTTGGTTGTAATCATGCGTTTCAAGTTTGGGATAAAATTCATACCCATTTCCACTCTCAGACAAAGGCTCGGGCACGTCAGCTGCGTACAGAACTCCGCACCATCAAGAAAGGTGATCGCTCTATTAGTGAATTTCTTCTCCATATCAAGGCTCTCGTTCACTCTCTTAATTCGATTGGTGATCCTGTTTCTGAGTCCGAACAGTTAGATATTCTCCTTGAAGGCCTTCCCGTTGAATATGAAGCATTTCTTTCTCTTATGCATAGCAAACCTGAACTGTTCTCGTTTGCCGAGATCGAGTCATTGTTGGTCGCTCAGGAAGCACGTCTTGAGCGATTCAAACATGATAATGACAGTGTTTCTCTCAACCTCACTCAGGCACATTCACCAACAGCTTCAACCCCCACTGTTCAAGTTACTGAAATGCGCTCGCCGTCTCATCCTCGCTTTCCCCATCCGCCCTCTACACGGGGAGGTTATTATCAGCGCGGCAGATCCAGTCGTGGTCGTAGGGGTGGGCGCTCTGGTCGTAGCAACGTTCAATGCCAAGTTTGCACCAAGTATGGCCACACCGCTTCAGTTTGTTATTTTCGCTTTGACCCCAACTATGTGGCTCCATCATATACTTTTGCTTTTGCACCGCCTCAACAACACTTTTATTCCTCCTATTCACCTCACTTTCAAGGCACTCAGTTTCCAGGAGCCTCTTTCTCGCCACGTTCTCATCCACCACAGGCGTCTTCTCCTCATCCTATGCCATCTGTTCCACCTCATGCATATGTTACTCATGCCCCACCTCCACCGCCTCCACCTCCTACATATGCCCCACCTGTCCCGGTTCCTGCCCAACAGTCTCAGAA
>Ga0214543_1005447_pt1 | contig 23403 bp, 16 predicted proteins | sample CNSS2metaG_FD_160094 | JGI IMG/M metagenome (GOLD analysis project Ga0214543, IMG submission 160094) | Root nodule microbial communities from cowpea collected in UCLA plant growth center, Los Angeles, California, USA - CNSS2 | ecosystem: Host-associated > Plants > Roots > Nodule | place: USA... | reverse complement strand
AATGATCATTTAGAAGATATGGTACGTGATGTTGGGGAGGAGAATTTTGGAAAAGTTCATTTATATGATTCTCTTAAGTCCGATTCAGAGGAAGAATTGTACCCAGGATGCACTAACTTTACGCGATTGTCAACAACTTTGAAATTATTCAGTTTAAAAGCAAGGCATGGATGGACGGATACAAGTTTCACAGAACTATTGGAGTTGTTAAAGGAGATGCTCCCAGAAAATAACATGTTACCTATCTGTAATTACGAGGCGAAGAAACTTTTATGTCTAATGGGTTTGGAATATCAAAAGATACATGCATGCCCAAATGATTGTGTTTTATACAGAGACGAGTTTGCTTCATTGAAGGCGTGTCCAACATGTGGTTTATCGCGGTTTAAAAAGAAAATTGATGGAAATAGTGGCGATGAAGACAAAGATGGTCCACCTGCTAAGGTGATGTGGTATCTTCCTATAATACCTAGATTCAAACAACTATTTTACAAAATTTCATTAGAATTGTGGGTAAGCCTAAAGGCCAACAACTTAAAGTATTATATCCAAAGGTTAAAACTCATTCATTTTAAAGTTTGGTGTTATTTATATTAGTTTAAAATATATGTTGAAACTTAAGTTTTATTATATATAACTGTAACTCCATAATTGTGCTAAAAGTATTATGAAACTGTTCTCGAAATTTTCTAATCTCCAGGTGTAGGAATGTTGTAAAAAAAAGCCAAATTTTTAAAAAAAAAACAGAGCAATTTAACGTCTGGTGGCGCTCTGACAGACGTTATTTACCGTCTGACCTTACCAGGGCCGACATTATTTAACATCTGGCAGGCACAGATAGACGTCAAATTGCTCTCGTTTCTGGCTCCATTCAGCGCAAAAATTGACGTCTGATGCTCTTCGTCCCGACGTTGGATAACGTCAGACTCTTAATGCACCGACGTTAAGTGACGTCTGCTATTTTTCCGACATTATTTTGACGTCACCCAGTACGACGTCGGTGTTTGCACAGACGTCAAAGGTCGAAAATATCGGACGTTAAAAGACTTTTTATGTTAGTGACCATGTAGAAGATATGGAGATAAGATGTGTGAAGATGGGCTTTTACATTTGTGAAAATGTGATATATGACCCACTTTACAAAAAAAGTGTCTTGCACTTTGACTTAGATGATTTTTGATAAGAGTTTTAAAGTCAAAGTGTGTTTTGGCACAATATGTTGAGGAGTATGAAATAAGTGAATAAGATGGAGAAATAAATGTTTGAGAGGGAAACAAAACAAAAGATTTAATGAAAAAGTAAGAAGAATTTAAAGAGGGGAGAACTCCCTTTGGAAATTTGGTCTTCATGGAAGGAATTGGTGAAGGATTGAACACCAAATCCCTAACAATGAGTTCCCTTGGGTTTGAATTGCTCTTTAACTCTACCACTTTTGCTCTTCTTTGGCTTTTCTAAGATTCTCCTCTTTTACCTTTTCTTCTTCATCTCTTTTCTTCTTTTCATTTTTCTCACATTCCTCTTGTTCTCTTTTCTTTTCCTCAGCATGAAGCTTCTCAAGCTTTTCTCTTGCTCTCTTTTTGTTTTTCTCTCTCTCTCTTTGCTTACTCAAGAACAAGTCCAGATTGTTCTTAAAATATTTTTCTTGTCTAGAAAACTTAGTAAGATTTTGGATGAATGCATCACCTACATTAATGAAGTTTTCTATCCTAGACTGTTGCTCTCGAGATATCCTAAATGAAAGGGGAATGAAATGTTTCCACATGCATGCTTTCAATTCATAAAATGCGTTAATGCATGATTCTCTCCCCTTTTACACTCTAGACTGTCTCATTTGCCACCACTTAGATGCACGTCCTATAAACCTAGAAGTAACATGCCTAAGAGTGTCAAATTGACTATATTTACAAAACAATGGTTGCACCAATTTCTCTATATCCCACATCTAATTTCTAAATGATATTGGTCCTATATCTTCCCCAATGAATGGAATCTCACTATGGATGGTATGATGCAACACATTACTATTATGCCTACCTATATGCACACTACTGTAAGAAGGAAAACTCATTTTCAAAAGTTTTTGAAACACTTTTTATCAAAACAATTTTTCACAAGATACTTGAAGAATTCCTAAAGAGAAAATGAAGTGAAAGTGATTTAGAAATACTCCCAAGAAAGGGAGGTGAGTCTCTTGGCAGGCTTAGAAACCAAGCCTTTCCTAGCCAGAGATCTTTAAACAACTTTCACAAAATTTCTCAATGAAAATTCTAAGAAAAATAGCTTAATTGTGAAAAACAATTTTTCAAAGTGTGTGGACTAATTAAAACCTAAAGACAAAAAGAAGGTCAACTAGGTGTTAAAGGCATGGCACCTAGATATCACGGTGACCTAAAACAGAAAGGCAAACAGACAAATCACACAAAGAACCTGGACATTTAAAACATAAAGATAGAAAGCATAAAATCTGAAAACATAAAGACTAAAAACATAAACTAGACAAAAATTAACTCCTAAGGGAAGATGCAAGTGGCCTTTGGAACCCCTTGATGCTTCACACTACACCCGTTAAAACTATTACAATTCAATACTGAGGATGAGATTACTCTAAAGCATTTTCCCACCTAAGCCAAATGAAGCAAAACAGCAAACTGGAAAAAAATATACAACTCAAAATGTCGTGACATCAAAACAGCAACAACACAATAAAAGAAAAAGGCCTCGGGCTATAGTTTTCTTTGCTATTCTCCCTCTCGGTCCAGCCCCCAAAATGGTATTCTCTCTAGTGTTTTGTCTTCTTTGAAGTCCCAGCTCACTCCACAATTCCTCTCGGGTAGCCACTCAATTGTTTTCCTCACCACAGTTGCACCTTTAATAAAGGTTATCACCTACAAGGCTGCCAAACACAGTGAGTTGCCAGTTTCCAAAAAGGAACAAAAGCAAATGAGAAGTCAGCCACTTGAGAGTAAAAAAGTCAGAAACTCAAGAAAAGAACAAATTTAAAACTGGACTACATCAAATGATGGATTAAACAAACAAACTCAAAGAGTAATCAATAAAGACAAGCAAGAAAACAAGCTAACAAATAAAGAACGCACACAAAATGAACATAAGGAAGGTGTTTAGAATATGATAAACAAAACCAAAATCAAACAAGACTCAGAAACAAGTTGAATCATACATGACAAAATGATTGCAGCTGAAATGAAACTAAAAGAAAGAAAACTTAATGATGCTGATAAACAAAAAATAAAAATAAAAATAAAAAATAAAATCAAAAGAATAAAAATAAAAATAAGAACTAAAATCATAAAAATTCTAACCGTGTTCCCCGACAACTGCGCCAAATTTGATAACATTGTCGTTGACGCGATCAAATTAATACTACTAAACTATAGCAACTTCAGTAATGCTAAAATAGTAGTTAAGGATAGAAAGGGTAAAGTTAACCCTAAGTCGTCTCCCAATGAACACGGAATTGATTTTTAACAAGTTAGTTCTTATAAAATCTCTAAAAAACGGTTAGTCAAATAAAATAATAAAAATATGGGAGGATTAAGATAAACAAGAAAAAAATAGAAAAGATAAAAAGAGATAAAAATAATAGTAAAGAAAATAGATTGATTCCATTGCTTTTTCAAAATAGATTCATTATCGATTATCTAAAGATTATTGCTCAATTAATTATTGTTGTAGATTTGCAAATTAATCAATGTGAAGTCTCAATTAATTTGTTGGCGTTCTCACTTTTAACCAAAGTATAGTCTCAATTAAAAGCGAGAACTTTTAGATTATCCACAGTAAATTCAACCAAAGTACAGTCTCAATCAAATTTTACTATGCATAATCATGTCTATTCTTTTATCTCCTCACCAAATAAAAGGCTTAATTAATCAAAGTAAAGTCTCGATTAATTTTTGTTAGAGTAAATACCTTTAACCAAAGTAAAGTCTCAATTATTGGTAAAAACTCATTTAATCACATAAAAGTTTCTAAATAAAATCAAAGTAAAGTCTCAATTAAATTTAAAAACCCTTGGACTCATATGATCAACATGCATATAGATTTAAAATCATTACTTTTTACGTGATTCAAAGATAAAAGACATAGATGAATTAAAACCTCAACAATAATAAAAAGAACAAATAAATTATATTTCATTCTAACCTCAGAATCCATAATGAAATTACATTGGAATCAACCGAAGAAGTTTAGCACTCCATGAAATACAAAATAAAATAAAGATAGAAGAATGGAGAGAGAGAAAGGAAACGAAATTAGCCCCCCCTAAGGGTTCCAAAACTCCGAAGTCCCGAACTTGTTCCTTCTACTTCTCCCTTGGTCTGTTTATATAGGACTTGGACTAGGCTTTTTGGTTGCTAAAACCTCTCAAATATTTTTAAAAATAAAGATAAAGATAAATATTCAAAAATATTTGGAGAGATATAAATTATTTGACAAATATAGTTGGTTAATAATTTATGATATAATTAAATAAATAAATTATTTTAATATATCTGATAAATTATCACCAAATAATATTTGCATTAATTTTCTCAATAAGCCATTTTTAATCATGTAGTCCAAATTTGTATAGACATCCAAAAATATCAATATTTCCAATTCAAACCTTCTTATTTGACCATTTGACTAGAATCTACAATGTTTGACCAGTCTTTGAATGATTAACAAGAGTTGACTCGTTGACTGTGCAATAACAGACTAACACGTGGCAGCTCCTTCTCTCTCCCAAATTAGGGTTTCCGCTTCCATGTTTGTTGTTACCGCGGGTGATGGTTCTGTGTGGCTGCCGATCTATTGGTGCACTGCATTGGAGGTTCAAACTGGCCTCGTGATGACGCAATTTCAGGCGCGCTGTTGCGGTGGCTCGCTATGCAGGTGGTGCTGCCATGCTTGTGTGTTGTAAGTGCGTGGAGAGAAGATGGAGGTGTTGCGCACAAACGGTGGCTCGCGATTCAGGTGTTGTTTCGGCTCGCGGTGGCGTGGTGCAGGTGTAGGGAAGCTCAAACAAAAGGCACGCTGCTGTAGTAGCTCGTGTGGAGGCGCGCTACAGTTAAGTTCATGAATGAAGATGGTGTTTACGAGGAGATCTGCACTGGTTTTGTGAAGATGATGGTTTCTGGTGCGTGAATGGTGGATGTGTTGATGAAGAGGCGTGGTAGTGATGGTCCTGATGGAAGCTTCAGTGGTGGCTATCGTGGGTGGTAGATTTGGGTTAGGGTTTCAGGTTTGTGAGATGGGAAGAAGATGATGAGGTGTCACTCTCTAATTGGTGTAGATGTGTTTGTAAGGATAATGTCACGTGTCAGCATATGGTTTGCCTGATTTGAAAGGTGGAGATTGCCACATGGCATGATCTGAGTGAGTTAGGTTTAAGTGGTAGGAGGGGGTGTAAATAGACATATTAGGGGGTGCAAAATAGGTTTTTGGTGAGACCCATTTAGAAAGAAGGGAGTATATAAGTAAAAATTGGGGGTGCAGAAGTGATTTCTCCAGAACTTGCTAATTTCAGCCTTATTTAAAGGTGGTTTGTAACTTCAATCAATTTATTTTCCCACCTTGAATGAGCTTAATCTTAATTTCAACTGCATCAACAAATGTTAAAATATCCAAAAATAATTTATGCAGCTAAAAATCACTTTTTAAGATATTTTTATCACACAAGATCAAACAGCCTAATTATCACAATTATATATTAAATCACTCTTTAAGCACATAAATTCAATTAAATACCCAGAATTAAACACTGAATGAGGGCAAAAATATGCACTCATCAGATGCTCACACGCAAGCTTAGTTAGCAAGTGAATAAGTCATCAAAAGTGTTTGATGGAGTTGTGAAATGCACTAACATTTTTTTTACTCAACAGGCCTTCAAATTTTTCTTTTCCAGATTTCTCTTTATGTTTTTATCATATCACAAGGCCATACAATTCACACTTTATATGTTGAAATAGTCTTGCTACAATTCACAACTCAAAGAATTTTTATTTCACTTCAAATCAGCAAGCAAAAGAAATGGTACAATCATGTGGAAATCAAATGATTCAACTAAAAAAATTGAGAAAGGATAGAGCAAGAACAAAAAATAGGACATGAACAGATTAGCGTATTAAGAATCAATAATAGGCAGCAGAGTTCACACAAATCAGCTAACAGAAACTGCTAGGCAAAAATTTGGCCAATAACCAACAATAGTAATGTGAATTGATATGAACACAGTAATTGACCAACACAAAAACTACAAAGCAACAAGGAGACAAGGCAGAAAAGTGCACTCAACATATGCATCAAATTGCACACAAATATGAATGATGAAGTTGTTTTGCTTGAATGGCAACAGGGAAAATGGTTTGGAAAATGGGCTGCATTTAATAAAACAAACCCAATTAGAACAACATTTATTTAATTAAAAATAAAGAAAATAAAAGAAATGGGCCTAGCTAATGGCCCAAGCTATGAGCCTTGTTGGGATCACATCAAGACTTTTCTATAAAGAGTCAGTTATAACATTTTTTCCCACTAGGTAGCCCGTAAAATAGTTTTTACACCAAAAAATTCATTGAAATAGGAAAACTTGATCCATATGAGAATATATGATCAATGGACTTGATGTGACCCCACCAAACCCAATTGCACCTTCAAGCCCAAGCCCAAGCCCACTAAAAGGCCCAATAACAAGAAGTATGATGAAGAAATTCAAATGGGCCTCCCAATAGATGGACACAAATCTAATGGGCTTTTCACATTATTTTCATGGGCCAAAGAAATCAACAAGACTTGAAGAAGTGCATCAAAGCCTAATAGAATATATTTTAAATTGGGCCAATGTTTGGGCTTTGCTTTCAATAATGGTGTAAGACATAAAAATAGGTGTTACATGTACAAATGGGCTCGGCCCACTAAGAGTCTTCCTTAGGCCATGACTTCCTCATGGATCATGCATCCCATGGAGCCAAGTCCACACTCCACCCATGTGCCTCCTTCATCCAAGGGCTAAGAGAATGTCTTCTTTTCCAAGTCTTCATCCAAAGGCTAGGAAGATGCCTCCTTCTCCAAGCCACCATCCAAGGGTGATGATTAAAGCTTCTCATCCAAGCTTGATCTAAGGACCAAGAATTAGTCTAGCTTTTACGCTCACATATAAAAGCCAAAAGTAAACCATTTATACACTTTTACTCTTGAATTTTGCAATAGAAGCATAGTGTTAAGAGTACTCCACCCTATTGCATTTGAGAGTCTCCTTTGCTAGAGGGTTGAATATTCTCCTCTAGCCACCTTCCCCTAGCTTTCTCTTAAGCTAAACCTTCAAACACCTTAGTCTGAACCAATTAGCAAGAGCCTTAAACACTTGCTTCCACTCCCTTCCATGGATCACGTCTACTTCATGGAGCTTTCATCCATTCTGCCCAAGAGCTCCACCAGGACTTCAAGGATTACAAATGTTACTTAAAGACTTTCTGAACCTAGATGTTGATCAATAGAGGCTTGGACAAGGCGTGATTCCAAATGTTTACATGAACTTCGGCTAGAGTCATAATAGATTGGTTCAATAGTCTGCCAAATTAGGTCATATATTCATGTGATGACACTTTTAAGGTGTTTACAACATAATTTGTCGTAAGACAAATGACAAATCGTGAAGAGATTGTTCAAAATATTTTTTATAACGTTGTTGTTAAAGTTCCCCAACTTAACTAAGGAACATTGTGTGATAAATAGAAAATAACACAAGAAATGAGAGTTGATTTGTGTTTTGAAATTTTCACAATTCTTCGCTTATATCATCTAATAATATTAATATCACATAAAAATTGATATCTTTTATTGTAAAAAAATTACCATATTAAATTAAATTAATTTTGTTTTTATTGTTATGATATATGTTTCTATATTAAAACTAAGAATTTTATGCACATGAGCCCTTATTTATGTTTACACAAACCATAAAATCTAGGTTAGAATCAAATGTTACAAACTCCATTTGATGATACATTAATAAAGTAGGTTTTAATGATAACAAAATCTATAATGAAATGAAAACATAAGGTAGAATGATTCAAGTATTTAAGTCTCAACTTAGTCAAAGAAATAAATAGAATACACTCATACAAAGATTGGATGAGACAAAGTGAAAAGTTTTACCTAATTAGATGAGTCAAATTTGTTGATCAAACAAGTCAAGATAAGAATAGACTATGTGGAAGTCAAACAAAGTGACAGACGAGTCACATTGACCAGATGAGTAAAAGTTAAGACATACCAAACTATGTGAAAGACAACCCACAATTAATAAGACTCTAGAAGTAGACGAGTTAAGCCAAAAGTCAACTAGATGAGACAAAGTGAAGAGTTTCACTAGAGAAGACAAGTTAAATTTGTTGATTAAACGAGTCAAGAAGACTAGATATGTGAAAGTCAAACCAAGTGACCAGACAAGTCACATTCACCAAACAAGTAAAAGTTAAGAGTGACCAAACTATGTGAAAGACAACCCATATAATTGATAAGACTCACTCCTTCTGGAGACATCTTGCACCAACAATCTCAAGAACAATTATATATGAAAGAGTACATCTCACACATTCTTGTGATATAATTCTACATTTCTATGAAAGTAAAATTGTAATATAACTAAAAAAAGTACATCACTCTTATGTATAACAATTCTAAATTGATTATGTTTATGACACTAGAATAAAATAAATTGAAAATATTTTATTGTTCTTTATTTTTAAAGTATTGAGTGAAGCTTTCAGATGTAATATATGTTGTGAATTGTAAGTATTACAAAAGTTAGGGTCTCAAATTCTCAAGATTACATATCAACCAAAAGGTTTATATACTAAAACACTCCTTACACTTTCAAAGTGTGAAGCAAAGGAAGTGGACGTTGCATTCATGTAGTTGTGAATCTCATTTGAACATTTTTTAAATAAGTTTAAATCTTATCAATTTTCCCTCATCAATTATTTAAAAATTTTAATTTGTCAAAGTGAGATTGTTATCTAAACTTAATTGCTTATCCTTAATGGAGACTATAATCATAGCAATAGTGGCAAAAAATTTTTCACAGTTCAAACTGATACAAATTACTACACAAGAAATGTTGAACGCTTTGACAACATTTTCTATTAAGAAAGATACTATTTAAAAAAAATACTAACATTAATATTACTATTAATTTAGCATTTTATAATACTCAAAGAAGTAATTTAATTTTTATAATAATTTGGTGTTCATTGGTTTATAGATGATTAATAAGACGACAATAATATTAATATGAGAAAAATTGATCGAATTTTTATTTTGTAAAAGTTGACCATTTTAAATGAAATTAATTTGTTTTTAATGTTGTGATATATGTTTCTATATAAAAATTAAGACTTTTGTGCATATGAGCCCTTATTTATTCTTTACATGAGCCAAAAAATCTCAAAAAGTACACCACTATTGATATTCTCTGTATAACAATTCGAAATTGATTAAAAGAAATGTCCATGACCAATGTTATTTAACTATTATTTGAAAATGACCATGCTAGAAAAACTTGAACAAGCTCAACTTATATCGTGAATCAAAACTGTGTAAGTAGAGAGGCAATGAACGATGCAACAATGAGCAGAAGAGAGGTGAAGCAGTGTGAGGCTGAAGATGAAGTAGGTGAAGAAGAAGAAGAAGAAGAAGATGATGATGTTCCAGACACTGTTGTGATCTTCACCTTCATACCTTGACCACAATGACCTAAAGTACCACATGCAAAGTAACGTGTACCAGGCTTGTTCAGTTTCACAACATCATTGCCACTGCTCATTGAGTTCACTGCATTCCCAACATCACAATTCTTGTACTCACTCTCACTGCCTAGTTCAACCACGCTATGCAGCCCAGAAGAGTACTTGAAAACTGCAAAAACAAGAATAAACTTATCAATCAAATTAAACAAATTTGGAGCGGCCAAATATTCCAATCATTTAAGAAATGTGTAAGAAACATACCAAGTTGATCGCCAACATTAAATGTTTGGCCTGAAACCCAAGACTTGAAGTCTGTGGATGCATCCCAACCTTGGCTTCCACCAACTGCATGCTGTTCTGCCATGCCCTCATTTGTGATCAAAACAATAATCAGTGCCAAGAAAATTGTGTTCTTGTGCCCCATCTCTCTTTCCCTTTTGGGTCCCTGTTATTATCTTTGTTATGTTTTAGCGTTGTTGAGATCCATGACTATTTATACCAACAATCGGTGAAAATCTATACCCCACCACTAACAACTGTAACACATGATATTATTACGTTATTAGAATAATGTCATACGTAAGTTATTGTACAATAACATGTTAGAAGATATAAAGAATGGTTCCTTCTAATTGGGGTCTCTGTGGAGAAACAAGCAAAGCACTTTTGTGTAGTTTCCTCGTTTCAAGTGTTTGCATTAGCCGCCAAGTAAACTCTGGTGGGTAGAAGTTGTGAAAGCTTTGCGTTCAAACGAAGTTAGCATGAATCATCCCAAGGCTAGTGTGGAAGCTTAAATCTTAGTTTATATGACAGATAATGGCACAACAGGAGCAGGTGCTTTTACAAATTAGTGATGAGTAAATTGGAAGATCTGGTAAATAAATTACTCACCTGATTTCTTTTGTTAAATATAGAGCGTAGTAAACTCACTGGCATCTTTTTCATCCCCTCTCGTGTTCTTTGCGGTATGTAACTTTTGACCCCAACAAGACAAGTTTGGAGTCACATTAGAGGTGGCAAGACAGATTAGGCTTGACAGATGAGTCCATCGGTCTATGTTAAAAGGAACGGATTGGATTGAAGATTTCAATCTGTCAGTTCGTTCTGATCCGTCTCGTCTAGTCCGTCTTGATCCATTGACCTATTTTAAAAAATAAAAATAAAATAAAAATAATTAAAAAGATTAATTTTTTATATTATATTTTTTAAATGTATAAATATATAATTGTGAGAACCCCTGCCACCCACTTCACTGAAAACAGTCCACTCTCCCCTAATACTCTCTCCTTCCCTTTTTCTTTCTTTACCTTCTCTCTACCAGAAATCACCCAAAATTCACTGCAGTAGGTCTAAAATCCTTCTCATTGTTGCAGAATTTGGGATTGAAGCTAGATCAGAATCACTTCCCCAAGCTGAGCCTTCCTTCCCTATGCGTAAGTCAACCTGTACTCCTCCCTTGTCTTCTGATTTTAGAATTTTAGGTAATTCCATCATTCTGGGTTGTGGTAGGATTTGTTCTCACCATTGGCAATTGTAATTCAGTGCCTTAGGTTGGGAGATTGAGGTGTTCTCTTGGTTGAAGAGTCTTTGCTTGTCAAAATTTCAAAGGTAAGGGGAGCTAGCTAATTCTTACTCAAAATCGTTTAAAAGCTGTTTTGATGAGTCTGAACTGCATGTTTAAGCATTTAATTAATGATTGAATTGCATGATTTTCGTGTATGATGATCTTGTGATAAACCTGGACTCTTGCATGTGGGAACAGACTCGCAATCTGGTATTTTCGCCTGGACGAGTGGCTCTCGTCTGAGCGAAAACACCAAGAAAGCCACCCCTGTTCCTGCGCGAAGTCTCGCCTAGGCGAGTTGGGGTCGCTTAAGCGAGAGCTACCCTCGTCTAAGCGAACCAGCCTAGCCTGAGCGAGAGTTCGCCAGGTTTTTAATTTTTGCCACTGTTAGAGCCTCGCCTAGGCGAGATTGACTCGTCTAAGCGAGACAACCTCTCGCCTAGGCTAGATTTTCTAGCTTGAGCGAGGGCCACTGTAGTTGATTGCTTGGAGCCCTGTTCTAAGGAGTGAAGTGATATGAATTATATTAATTTGGTGCAGTTAATCTCCTGTATGTTTGGAATGTTTTTTTTTTATAAATGTAGTGAGTATTGAAAAGTTGATGAATATGAATTATGAGAAGTTGTGTTTGGAATGGAATTTCAAGGGAAATTCATGAAAACTTGTTAGTGTGTAAGGACATGAGGAATCCGTATTGGATGGTATCCTGAAACTCCAATAATCATTCACGCTCATGTAGAATAGAATGGATTATGTCATGAGGAGTAGCAGGAGGTCCTAGTCTTTGGACTCGATTAAGTCTTAGACGCGAAGGGGACTTACCCTGTGAGTGGTTGGGTGATAACCCCTTGTGTCCAAACTCTGCAGAGTTTGGGAACCTTCACAGGTGCAAGCCACCAAGAGCTCCAATGTCGCTTACACAATCTGGATATCGAGTCTAGAATTATATATATAATTGTGATATGTTTGTGATTGATGATTTTGATATGAATTGTATGATTCCTCTTGATTTTAATTAGCTCACCCTTCTCGTTTATGTTTGTTTTTCCTTATGCTTTCTCCTTGCTATGATCACCTGCTATTGGTGTGAGCTTATTGGTCGTTTAGCGGTTCTGTGGTAGTTCTCGTGGGTTAGATACCATGGAGTTTTGAGATGTTTAGTTTATGTTTGAGTACCTATGTTCTACATCAGGAATTCATAGGATATGTTTTGGATGACTGTACCAGCTGTATATTTTATATGACTGTTCTTCCTACTATCTATTGTGCTTAATCATAATATAATGTTTTATTTGATAGCGTGAAAAACTATTAAATAGGATGTTACAATAATAGTATTGTAATTTAAATTATTAACACCAACAAATTAAATTTCAATTATTAATTATAATTGAATAATTTAATATGTAAATTTAATAATTATTTTAATTTATCTAATTAAGAACATTGACTAATTAATTAAAAATAAAAAAAAATATTTTATTTGATTAAATATGTCTTTAATAATAATTTATATGTATACATAAATAAATTTAAAAATTTTAAAAATTTAAAAACATTAAAAAAAATTTGAAAAAAAAATAGACGGATAAGCCCGAAATGAATTGTAATTATTGGCTCATTTCTGTTTCACAGGTCAGCCGCTTTTGACGGGCCACTCAGACCGGACCCGGACCCGTTTGGCCGGGTTCGCATGCATCTAAAAAGTGATACAAGGAAAAAAATAAAGCAATTGAACACTTGAAGGGTCCTTATGTTGAAGGCATCTAATCAAATAAGTGACCCAGAGAAAATCTTAGTAAATATGAATATATATAGTTCATAATGATAAACTGATATTTGACACTTCAAACAGGGTAAGTGTATATGTTTCATCTGAAATACTTTTAGTGATATGATCTTTCAATGAATATGTATATATTCAGAACCTTCCATCTTTTAGATAGTTCAGGCCAATAGCCAATTTCTTCTGCATTACAACACAATACAACATAAGAGATACACAGCCATTGCAACACCAAAGCAAATCACTAGGGATACTTCATTACTTTTGTAATTGGCCATTACTTAATCTTCACAGGATAACTTAGATTGATCTCAGTAATCACTAGTACATGAATGAACAAGTTTCATGAAACTTGATTCTTAGTGTTAACCTTGATGATTGAAAAATGAAACAACAGTATTGTATACTAAGTCCTTGGCATTGAACCCCATTACATAGTCGGCATGAGCATAGTCCTCGATGAACTGAACACTGAGCTTGTCCTCATCATGGAACTTGAGTTTATCAAGTAAATTCTCAACATCACGAGCATCTGAAAGTGCATCTCTTCCACCATAGCTAATGAAGAGAGGGAGGTCATGAGGGATATTGGAAAGGTTGTAGATAGGAGGGAATATTTCTCCATAATGCATAATATTATAGTCTGGTCTCACATAATTAAATTTTGTCAACACCCCACGTCTTACAGCTGCAAAACATTGTAATACAAGCTTCTTTGATTACCATAAAACTAATTGAATTCACAACACCAGAAAGCAGTTATGTTGCTAGATCAGAAAATCCTACTCTGAGCCAGGTGCACCATGTTCTTTGTTGATGTTGACTGAGGTTCATTCATCAAGAATAGATCAACAGTTGAAGAATTGAGGCAGCAATTTTTACCTAAATAGGTCATCACATTTGGATCACAGATACAGTCAGAAAACTTTGACAGCATTAACAATAGTGATGGAGTTTGGGTAAGGACTTAGACCTGTTAGTGCAGTCATCAAGTCATAGCAGTCTATCCCAGGGTAAGCGCAGAGAGACTTGAGGAAGGCATCAACAGGTAACCTACACAAGGAATCATGGTTATGGTTTAAAAGTATAATAAGGAGACAAACTTGATTAATTTGTGAGTTCTATGTTCTTACGTACCCTTTTGGATTAAATTCTGCCAGACCGAAGAGGGTAGTGACCTGTTTGGCAAAACAAAAATCATTTCCCAGAATCATATGAACATGATTTCATAGTAACAAGAGGTGCCACATACCTCACCAACAAAGGACTTAGCAGCAATAACACCAAGTGCTGTGTTCATGTGGCTTAAATATGCTATAGGGCTCAACAAGGCTGCTGATTTCAGCTGGTTAACCAATGTCCCTTCGGAAAAGGATGCTAAAGCTATCAAAGTTCCCTGCCAAACACAACTAAATTATTCTCTTCATATTTAACTCATAACTCCTAATTAAAGTTATGTAATAAAAGTACCAAGGAATGGCCAACGTAATTGATCTTCTGCCCCGTTTGGCTGAATACATAGCTAAAGATTGCTGGTAGATCATAGGAGACAAGTTCATCCCAAGACCAATTCCAAAAGGCCTGTCACATTGACATAGAAGACTTAATTTAGCAAATTAGAGCAAAAACACAACATAACCTTCAAAAAAGACCAACCGGACTAGAGGGGTCCAATGAGATGTGTCGGCGGCTAAATCTGGTTCCTCTGCTGTTCGCAATCCACACGTCAAACCCGTTATCAGCTAAAATTAGAGGTAGATCTTGCTCTGGACAATTCAGAAGCCATGTCATACCATCCTGCATCCATCATGCACCCATTTAAGCTAAGTACTCAAAAAACACATACTACTGTTACAACAATAGTCTTCATTTTTCACTACCAGATATTTTATCAGTAAAAACTACATTAATAACAAACTTTAATCATTCTAGTGTCTTAATCAATAAATAATAAATATAACTAAATAAAGAGACTATATGAGATTTGGTAGACATTTTCATTTTTTCTACTTTGCTTTCATAACTTTTTCTGCAGTTCTCCATTTTATACCTATAATTTCCCTTTTTAAACTTCCAGGGCATTTTTTCAAGCACCCACTTTTATTAATTAGCTTTTATTAACTTTATTTTTAAAGATATGGAAGGATCATGAAGCATCTTTTTTCTCGTGGTTAGTATACTTTTTTAAAATACATGCTTCTGAGATTTATATAAGTTGAATCAGATTCTTGTAACAGTTGATCAATGACTATGATAGAAATTAAGCACGAGTGTAGTAAAAAATTAAAGTCAATTATAATCTCAAGAAAAAAACATCTTCTAAATCTTAAAGAGCAGTTTCATTTAGTAGGGTGTCATGCGCCAATGCTATCTTGGTTGGGAAAAAACCAAAATCGATGTGACACAGATACATGAAAACCTAAATGTGTACGCATGACACTATGAGTGGGGTTTCTATCATTGCTTGAGGATTGAGAATGTGCATATAGCGGCTTTTTGAATTTTACAAGCATGCTTGTTTGATACATTTTTTTCATCTTTGAAGTTAGAAGAATAAATTATTGACACATATCATGAGTGTCATGTGTTGCGAGTGTTAGATTGAAAAACAAAAAAAAGGCTCGTCAGTGCAATTATGATGTAATGGCCGACACTTGGACTTTGTGTTTTCTTTTATGCATATATTTCATAATATGAAAAGGATCATTTTAAGGATTGGGTTTCTCGCAATTACAAAAAAAGAAGAAAAAATTAGAGAGGACACTGATGCTATCATAATACACTTTGTTGTTAATTTCAAGCCCCGTTGATGGTGGGATATATACCAAAAAGGTAACCTAAAAGAAAAAAAAAAATTAAACAGGAAAATTTGTTGTGGAAGTCATAATGGAACATAAATATCCTAGGAAGCATTACATTGAAAGATATCTGAAGAAAATCAAATTCATATAACGCGGAATTTAACAGCTGGATCACACTCGTTAACAATGGTCAACGCTTATTGACCCTCCTTTAAGCAAATGAAACATGCTTTAGCTAAAGAGTAAAGTAAAATTCTGTTTCTTTTATATAGAATTTAACATTTATAAAGATGATTCATTCATTTTTTATTTAGAAGAGATCGATTTTGAAAAAAAAAACATTTTTATAAATCATTTATTGTGATGATTGTTTCTCAAGCACCTTTCGATTGCTTATTTGTAACGTCACTAATTGTAATAATGCGTTAAGCAACGATACATATGAGCATCACGTAATTTTTTTCACCTTTATCTAAAATAGCATAAAAAATCAACTCTTAATGTTGTGACAGACGCGGAACTTTTGCCACCTTATCATAAAAACCTGTCAATATTTGTGGTAACGTTTGTCTGAAGAATGACAAACGGTATGAAATGAATGGTGTGGATAAAGAGGAATAGAAAAGAGAATAAAATATTGCGTGAGTAGAAAAAAATAACTATAAAACAGATATATATTAAAAAGAAAATAGAAAACATATATTTCTTTCACTTCTAATTCAAGCTAAAGAGTTCTGCATTTGCCTACCTAACATTTAGGGGAAAGAGAAGAAAGAAAAAATAAAAAAATAAAAAGAAAACATATCGAAAATATAACTGAAAAAAGTAAGCAAAATGAAACGAACATGGTATCATTAAACAGATGTATCTATTATATAACCTTTCAGATTTCAATGCTGGAAGCTACCTCGGCATTGTTGGAAACTTTTTATCCAAAATACTATTACAAAACACGTAAAAAAACTTATAACGCATTGCTTCAAAGGTATAATGTAGGAGATTACATAATTCAACTTCATGATATACACATAATCATGATGTCGAAAACGTTTTCTTTCCACTGAACAGTTTAAAAAGGTGAATTGGTATTAGTGTGAGTTTTTTCAAACACTTTTGTCCATTGAAAAGTGAAATTATGTTATGAATGTTGTGTGAAAGCAATTAATAGAGAGTTTTCCACTCACCACTAGAACTCCGTGTTGTATGATTACTGGTTGTTTCCTAGTTCTGCCACCGCTGCTTTTACCACGACCTTCTGGGATCCTTTGCAAACTCAGAATAAATCCATCATTTGTGGTAACCTTAAAAACATGTCAACACAAAAATGTCTCATTATTTTGATCATATGTTAATGTAATTAATATCTCCGAACACCATTGCAAACAATTTACCTGGTGTTCTTGGCATTCGTATCCATGCACAATGACAGAAGAGGAACATAGACCAGACACCGGAGGGTGGATGTTTCTGCCAAAGGAGCCACGGCTTGAAGCATGTGGTTCATGTGGGAGGGTTGTGAGGACCAAGAAAAGGGTCAAAGCAGTGAAACTGATTGAACCTTGAAGAGCCATGTTTGTGAGATGGTGTATCTATTAAAGGTGTTGATATGTGTGTGTGTTTATATAGGGTGTGGGACGAGAAAGAAGGGGAAAGTAATTGTATGAAACTGAAGAAAAAGAGAACACCAGAGGATGGGAAAACGGTTTTTGTTTGATTCCTCACTTTATCTGCTTGAAGACAGGTTAAAATAATAATTAATTAAGGCTCGGACTACAAGAGTTATGTGAGGGGAAAATTGATAGAAAATTACATTGAAACACATTCACATAAAAGTATATAAAAATCATATTGAAAAAGAATAACTAAACAATGTAAAAGCTATTTAAGTGTGGGGATCCACTAATCTTTGCTCGGGTATGGGTTTCAATCAATTCAACAAACTGATGCACTGATTTCTGATACAAATGACTTTGGCAGTGTGAAATTTGAAGGGTACCCCACTCTCTCTGCCTTGGATGCAGAAACTTGTAGGGATAGAAATATGCCAAAAAAGGGTTGTGGGACCCAAGTTGTGTTTGGGATGTTTTTCACGTCATGGGTTGGGTGTGTGGTTTTATTTTATCTATTTTCTAGTGCCATAAGTTGGATGAATAAGATTGAGAAAAAAAAAAAAAAAGAAGAAAGTGGTCAGTGAGTACTGAAAAGGACGTGATGGTTTGAGTGGTATGAGGCTCTGTGGATTTAGGTGTGAACAGAAGAAACTTTGTTTTGGTGCTTCATCTGAAAAGAAAGAAAAAGTGTTTCCTTTAAAAAGTGTTTCCACTAAAATCTCCTTCATGGCAATAGTTATTGTGGTCAAATGTTCCAGTGATTGAAGGGGTAAAAAGGGCATTTAATTAAAGCCTTCAATTAATATGGAGAGTGATTGCTTTTTCACTGAATTTGCTTTGTAAAGGCATCAAAAAGTAAAAAGTAAATCCTTTGTTTTTCATTCCTTAATAACGAAAGAAACAAAGAGAACTTGACAGCAAGTTCAGCATCCACAGCATAAAACGCGTAATTTTCATCAAATTCTCTTTAGCTTCTACGCTATCTTTCATTCCATATGGATTTAGCCACCTATATAAACTCTTCAATTTTATCAAAATAAATATTTATTCCGACCTGAGTTTTTGTTTGTTTTAACATATTTCATTAATATAATATCAGGATCGATCACCGCATTTAAAAAATTGTTTGTTTTAAAATTTGAACTAATATCACTGTTACGTGTATGCATAATTATAAAAGATAAATATAATTAGAGTAAAAGGGTACTACTTTTTAAGTAAGTGTTTTTTATTCGAAACAAAGACTTAACAAATACTGAAGAAGAGCCTACTGCAGAAGCTAGTGATGTTGAACCTGATTATGGTGTAGAGGGTATGGAGAGGATATTACAGTTAAGGGTCCTCAACTTTCTATGAATGCTAGTAATGCATATTTTATTTGACAGTGACATCACTCAGGATTTTATTCATTTATGGAAAAAAAAAATTGGATTGCATTTACTTAGATGTTCCTTCCATGTGTAAAGGGTTTACTTGGCAGTTGCAGACATTTAACTTCTCAGTGTGACCTCGTCTCTACTGCATCAGAGTAGTATATTGTGAGGGTGTTATCACACAGGTGTAAAATTGTGCATATAAAATTTACAAATAAAATCAGATAATTTAGAGATTGAATTAATATCTCTTTTATTTTTTATATATTCATTAATAAACATTCAAATTTCATTAAAAACTTATGATACCACATTATTCAATATTTTTCTTATACTTTTAAACTCACGTTAATGTCGTTCTTAAACTTTTAAAAGTTTTCTATTATATTTTTTTAATACTTTTAATTTGTTTTGGTAAAGTTTTCTTTCTAACTTTCATTTTTTCTTCAAAGTTTTGCACTTCCAGACTACAACAATTGCATCTTATATAAATATTACTCAAACTCTTGTTTCTTTTCTTTTTTCTTAAAGTTAACCTTCCAAATAAGAAATTGGAAAAATATGCATTATCAAGAAGAACATCACTCTTGTTGTAGAGTCAATTAATTGTGTCAAAGACATAAAGTCCACATTCCAATATTTTAAGTGAGTTGATAATAAGGTAAACTTGGGAGACTCATAGAAAATTATTATATATAAAAGAAATCTTTTGTGTAGATATAAATGTCCAAATCAACAAACAAGACAGAAGAACAATTGTTGACAAATGATGCAAAGTAAAATTACACATCAAAAAGTGATTTTAATCTTATTAAATTTCTTATTCTTCAAAATTTCTTATTCTTCAAAGTAAACACGAATGTTTCTAATGTTTCTACATATGCTATCTTAATAGACGATGTGATTGTCTAAGTAAGAATGACATAACTGATAAGATTGTGTAATTAAAATCTATCACACGATAATCATACGTAAATAGTACCTTTCAATGAAAGAGGAGAAGGATGGACCCAACCTTAGATGAACTTGACTCGATGTTATCTTATTTGAGTTTGATCCAATTCACTATTTCATAATTTAGATAATCTCGTTCAACATAAATTAAGAAAAAGTTTTGCAAATGTAATGATTTGTTTTTTTAAGAACTTTAACAAAAAGTAACATCAATCAAATTAGACTATAAAAGATAATTAATAAAGATATTTTAAAAAATTTTAATAATTAGTTGGTATTTAAATAATTTTTTAAATTTGGTGGTAATTAAAATAAATGGTTAAAGATTGAAGAAAAGATTAGAAAATGGAAAGCAAACTTGAATTGCTGAAGGGTTATCTGCACGCATCAGTTTCCATCTCTTGTCATTACTTTGCATGCCAAGAAACATAACTCTTGTCATAACTTTGCAGAGAAAAGAAGATTGCGTAACTCAGTCTACAAAAACTATTCTAAATCTGTCTTCATATATCCGTATGTCTCTCTCATTCTCTTTTTTTCTATTCTAATGCACCTATTTATGCTAAATTAAGCTAAAAACTAAAAAAAATACAAGGCTGAATGTTAACTCTGAAATTTTAGTCACACTTAAAATAAATAAAACCAAAATTCTCCGGAAATCCTTAGTATCAAATCAAAAAAAATGGTGCATGTTAAGTCTAATTTGCATAATTTAATCTCACTAAAATTAAAATCTCACTAAAATTAAAATAAAAAAAATAAAGGAAAAAATAAAATTTAAGAAGTGAAAGAAAAGAAAATGAACCTTGTTTCTATCATCTAGAAGAGATTAACTATCAAATGAAATGCTTGAATTCAAGCAACTAAAGGAAATTATATTACTAAGGTTTAATAATGCTATCGGTCCCTATTTTTGTTCCAAAACTCTTATTTTTGTTCCAAAACTTCAACTTGGTCCCTCTTCTTTAGAAATCTCAATTAGGTTCCTAATTTTGTTAAAATATATTACAGATACCTTTTTGTTAAATTATAATCGTTATTAATTGAATAGTGACGTGATATAGTTGGACTATAAATATTGAAGTTATTAGTGACATGGCAGACAAATAAAAATTTGATTTAATATTAAAAAATAATTTTTGAAATTAGGGTTTATGAACATAAATTAAATCCACAATTTGTATACTCGATGCTTTTCCTAACAATTATATTGAAATTGGACAATTTGTATACTCGATGCTTTTCCTAACAATTATATTGAAATTGGACAAGTAAACAGAATGGGAATTTAATTTATGTTCATAAACCTTAACTTCAAAATTTATTTTTTAATATTAAATCAAATTTTTATTTGTCTACCATATCACTAATAATTTTTTTATTGTCCTTGTCACTATTTTCAACACTTCCCAACCATGTCACGTCACCGTTTAATTAACAATATTTACCACAACTTAAAATAAAGGACATATGTGATACATTTTAACAATATTAGAGACCTAATTGAGACTTCTTAAAAAAAATACCAAATTGAGATTTTGGAACGAAAATAAAAACTAAGATCATAATTAAACCTATTACTAAAATGGATTAATCAGCTAGATGTAGATGCCTAGAACAAGATGAGTTCCTAAAACGAATGCAGGACTGGAAGCAAGTGCAGAATGATGTATAAGAACAAGAGCAAGTCAAACGGTCACGGTCAACACATGTGTAAAACTGAATTTCTACCTAGTAAGCCCACATGGCAGCAATAACTTAGATAATGGTTGCAGCAATTTGACGACAAACTGCAGCAGTGATAAATATGTGAAAATTTTTAATTATGTGATTGCAATGCACAGGGAAACACACGTGGAACCAATGACAGCTTGGTCAATGCATGACAGTGGCAAGGCAATGCAGCTTGTTTTCGGGTGCAGATGTAATGCTCTTCATATCAAAACAAGAATCACATGTTGTTGGAAGTCCCATGTAACATCTCATTTAATAGTATTTTCAGCTATTAAACAAAATATCATATTATGATATAGCAAAACAGATCGACAGAAGGATATACAACGGTTTAATACAGTCATCCCAAAAATAACCTATTTTCAATCCTTGTACTACTATCAGAAGCAGACTTAAGGAAAAGTACGGCTCATACATTCCAAAATGCTCTATTCTAAAAAAACATGAGTCCATAAACAAAGGAACACTAAGAGTCACTGCTCAGGTCCGGTCCGGGGGAGTCATACCATCACCTGTATTCTTCTCTGCTCACACCAAGTAGTAGGTGGTCATCGCAAAAGAAGATATTCAAAGAAACATGCCAAGCAAGAAGGGTAAGCTAACAACTCACATAAAGAGCGGTGAAGTCACATAAATATATACATACTTAGTAAACAAACAAACTTTTTACGCATTGTAAATTAAACCAAGTCGCTAGTAAAAGACACACAAGTACCCGACTCTAACTCAATATCCGAATTGTATAAGCAAATTGGATCTCTTGGTAGCTTGCACCTGTGAAGGTTCCTAAACTCTGCAGAATTTAGGCTCAAGGGGTTATCACCCAACCACTCCCAAGGTAAGTCCCCTCCGCGTCTATGACTGATCGGGTCCACAGACTAGGACCTCCTGCTACTCCTCACGACATAACCCACTACGCTCTACATGAGTCTTAATGGATTATTGGAGCGTCAGGATGCCAACCAAAAACGAGTCCTTAAATGCTTACACACACTAAGTACTTTTCCTAGGAATTCCCATGAAATCCTAGTTCACCTCATCCCTTCACAAATTCTCATTTCACCAACTTTCATCATACAATTATATGCATATACTACCTATCATTATCATCCATCATACTGTAAGCAAACATCATCTTTGTCTCAATCCGTAAAACTATTATTCATTTCAAACAGAGAAGAAAATATAACCCTGCAGTGAAACTCGCCTAAGCTAGCGAATCTCGCCTAGGCTAGGAAGTAGTCTCGCTCAGGCGAACTACCCTCGCCTGGGCGAGACCCTTTACAGTGGTTACTCGAATGCCAGAGCGAGTTCTCGCTCAGGCCAGGCTGGTTCGCCTAGACGAGAAGATGTCTCGCTCAGGCGACCCCAGCTCGCCTAGGCGAGACCTCGCGCAACACTCAGAGACAACCTCCTGATGCTTTCGCTTAGGCGAGGCCTAGGCGAAATTATCAAGTTTTCAGCATTGTTCTTCACATGCAAAGCTACGAAATTCAAGCCACCATCCAATTACACATCATCAGCAGTTCAAACATGAAATTAAGCTAAGAATCATCCCCTCCAAACATACCAAGCCCCTAATTACTCGAAAGTTTAGATAATAGTTAGCTTCCCTTACCTCTTTTGTTAAGATTTGAGCTTGGTGGGGTTGAAATGGGCACACTTGAGACTGAGACTTTAAAATATGAGTAGTGGACTCCAGTACCACTCTCTTCCTCTCCTATTTATAATGAAGCAAGCACGTACATATGAAAAGATATGAAAAGACTACTCTAAGATACTAGGCATGATTACATGCAACAGTAGATATGGCAGTAGGTAGTTTC
>Ga0214543_1005444_pt1 | contig 23411 bp, 11 predicted proteins | sample CNSS2metaG_FD_160094 | JGI IMG/M metagenome (GOLD analysis project Ga0214543, IMG submission 160094) | Root nodule microbial communities from cowpea collected in UCLA plant growth center, Los Angeles, California, USA - CNSS2 | ecosystem: Host-associated > Plants > Roots > Nodule | place: USA... | reverse complement strand
AAAAGGAGATAAGTAAATAATTTTATAAAAACTTGTAAAAGTAACCGTTAATTTTTAAAAATTTAATAAATAATTAAATTATAAAGGGTAAAGTTGGAATTATGAAATGTGGACACAAAAGAGGGAAACCCCTTTATATATAGTTATAGATATACATATAAAAAAAAATACAGAAGTGATAATATTAATAAACTTTCCAAAAAAACATAAAATTATTTTGTCTAACATGTTTTCCTCCCCCCCATCCCAATGTTTGCACACAGTATTTCATGAACTTTTCCCCCCTTCATCATGTTTCATTATAACAATATCTTCATTTTCTGTCTCTCTCTCTCTCTCTGATGTGTTTGTACTTTTTGGTTTACATCAATATCATCTTCATATGCTTACCTAATTTTAGTCCCTTGCTTCTGTAGTCGTGGGACATTATAACTATTACCTGATGTAATTAAAGTATATTCTCTCAAATTATATATATTGGAGCATGGTTACCCCACCCATCCACAAAGTCGAAGATCATATAAATTCTCCAAAAAAAATTAATTAAAAAAATTCGGATAAACTAAAAATAAAATTAAACATATATATTTTTATGAATTGAAGAACCGAGAAGAAGAAAGATGGTGTGTGGAAATTGTGAATACAAGATTCTCCGATGATGAAGATGGAAGGAGGGAACAAAAGTTCGATGATGTTTGTTTATTTTACGGAGTGAATGAATGATGATGCAATGGGATCACAGCCGTCCATTCTCCCATCGTGGTCCCACACTTCTCCAATTGTCCGTACAATTGTTATGATCAAACCATGTTGTCTAGCTGTCCTACTCTAATCACCTTTCCTATTTAGGCAGGGACAAACACTTCTTTCTCATCATCAAACACAAACCCACATTTTTCACTTTCTCTTTCTCAAATTCTCCACCTTTTAATCATGCATGCCATCAACTTTAACACAACACTTTCCCATGAGAACGACACCATCCACACTCTATAATCAGCGTTCTTCTGTACAAATTTTCGACAAAACTATCAAAATAATTACACTGCCTTTATAAATACTATTGTCACTTCAATATCAAACTTAAACAAATAAATTAAGATGATGTGGATTCAGCTTTCTATTTCTCTATATTGCAAATTGAATGTATTTTATTTTAAATAAATGCTTTTACAAAAGTATAGTGAGATTAAATAAAGTTCTAAAGTAAAATTCGAAGCTAGGTGCCTAATATCCTCCACTAGATCGACCTAGTGAATATTAAGATGTGATAAAACATCGAAAGGTTAGCATCGAATAACTAATTAAGTTAACATGCAATGCACCAAGTTTGTATAGAACCAAGGCGCGTAAAAAATGAAAAAATATAATTCGAGTACATTACACTATTAAAAAATGTTTTGATCCATTTTTTATTCATTTTTAACTTACATTACACTATTAAAAAATTAAAAATAAATAATTTAAAATAATAAATAAAAAAATAAATTAAAATATCATTTTCCTAAATATAATTATTTATATAAATACCATACTATTAAAAATAAGAAAATAATTACTGAATAGGATCTAGAAAAGAAAAGAAAAGAAATGAAAGAAAAGAAAAATAGAATTAAAATTGTTATGATGTGACATGAGCAGTTGGAGTGACGTGAGAGAGGTTACGAGGGAGATGTTGGTTTTTGTGAATTTGCAATAGTTTGTGGTTTGGTTGATTCTTCTGCGTTTTTGTTATATATATATATATATATATATATATATATTATATATATATATATATATATATATCGCGGCTACGTCAATGTGCATGGCAGCAGGGAGAAAGAGAGAACGTGGCCTACACTCACATACGCTGCTGCAAAATCTGCTCCCACCAACGTCTGAACCAAGCAATCAGTTCTCACAGTGATTCAGTCACTACAACTTTTTCACTTCCTTTCTTTTCTTTTTTTTCGAATCTCAATCACTCACTATGTAACACTTCCTTTCTTTCTATTACACTATATTCCTTCTATTTCATTATTACATGTATAACAAAAATTCATTAATACTGTCTTATAAAAAAAAACATAATAGTCTCTCCTGAAGACAAAATGAAGGTGGCACCTCCACCAAATCTAATAACGATTGTAACACTCTTGTCTATTTTCAGATCTGTTGACAAAATGAAACAAGACTAACAAATTATTCATCTAACACGTGAAAAATAAAAATAAAAGAGAAAAAAAGTGATAAAAACTGTTGCGAGTTGTATAATTGTTTTGTGACGGAGGTCAGGTAGGTCAAGTCATAATTCAAGTAGGATTCTTGGTGCTGAGAGAGAGATTGTTGCATGTGTCATCAATTGTCTCGTAACGGAGACCAAGTGGGCTGAACCGTAATCGAATCGTGACACTTGGACTGTTATGCTCATAAATAAAAAAAGTTATGTTCTAACTAATGACTATAACTTTTAACTGGTAGTAAACGTTCAACCCTAACATTTGATATCATAACTAAAATCACGAGTTTGATGGACAATTAAGAGTGAATAACTGTATAAAAAGTATATTTGTGTTTTTTTAGAAGAAGAAAAAAGGTTGAAAGGTGCATGATTATTGTTGGGGTGGTGGTGGTGAGTGAGAGGAATGAGTGAAGAAGATTAGAAAGGGTTCGAAGTTTGAGGCATGTGATGAGGGAAGAGTGGTGAAGAGAGAAGTCAAATATTAGGTACGTAGTCTATTCCATGTAAATGCCTTCAGCAGCCACGATTCCCGATTCTGGCCCCCCAACCCCAATTCTCTACCATTTCTCAAACTTATTATTCTTCTCCTTTCACACAGATAAGACAAATCACAACAACTACCATACTACATACACCAAAATTACTTCCATCAAGAATAAATAAACAATGTGTACACATTATTTAATTTCGTAAAAATATTAATTATTTAGTGTTCTATTAACATTAAAAAAACGAATGATGCTCGACATTCATAAAGTTAAAAACATTTACTTCACAACTTAAAAAAATATTTAATTTTATACATCATTGAGAAATTTGTATATTACTCACTAATAATTATAATTTAAGTTTATCAACACTCACTAATAAATTTGTGTTGGTAATTATCGACACCATACAAAAAATTATTAAGTAATAACTAATTTTATAACTAAAAATAAATAGTCATTATAATGATTAATTTAGATACTAATTTATAAAAAAGTTATTAGTAATTAAAATAATTTCAAAAATTTATAATAGGTTTCTAAATTAATAACTAAAATAGTTTTTATTACACTAACATTAATCACTCAAGTTTTCACTACTAAATAAATTGGTCTTTGGATTCATCTTTAATTAAAAAATTAGTTTTTAAATATATTTTTTATCACTAAAATTAATTATTATTTAAGAGTTTCTCGTAATCAACATATTCTAATTTTTGACTAAATAGGCAATTGGGTATTCTTTCTCTTCTTCTTTTTTTCTTTTTACTTCGTATTCTTCTTCACCTCCTCGTTATAGGATTATCTTATTGCATCCACCAATGTAACCTCTTATCATCTTCCTCGTTCCTGTTCTCTTTCTCATCCCCCTCCCCTCAAATTTAACAACAAATTTGTCACAAAAAATGTGTCAATAACTATAATTAAAAGTTACCAATAAAAATATCCATTAATAATATAAATTATAATTTAATGACAGATTTGTTACTTTGTATATAAAAGTATATGTTAATAAATTAAGTTATAAATTAATCGTAAAAATCCTTGATAAATTTGAATTTATCCCGACATGTTTTTGTTGTTGTTAATAATAATCTACGAGTAATTATAAATATTATTGTAAAGTGATATTGTTATTATATTTTATAATAGTTACTAGCTTGGCGTGATTTTTTAAGTGGTTGAAAAAAAATTGCTTGTCGATCCAATTTCACGTCCCAACTTTCAATTCTCTCTGATATTTGAAATTAGATGAATAGAAAAAACTGAAATTATAATGGAATATGTTATTGACAATACATAATTGATTTTTATGAACTTTAAATTCATTTAAATAAATATTTTAGTTTTGAAAAGCCTCTGAAAGTCTCACTTTCACATGGTTAAAGATTGGGTATGCTTGTATATAAAACTAACTTGACTTGTGAAGGATCCTACAAGTCAATATGTCAATATTGAACTAGATGCTGATTTATATATACACTTAATATTGTCTTTTGAAATTCCTAAATTATAAATTAAATGAAAATTCTTTAAATTTATTGGTTACGTTTGAAATGTTATTAATAAAAAAAATCATAAAATTATGTTTTATATAGTTATAGATGATCAGAAAATTAATATTAATATTTATGTAATTAGCTAAAATTTTAAATTTTTAGTAGTGTTTTTATTAAATATTAACTTAGTTTTGGGATTACTGTGAATGTTAATGCAAGTGGTAGATATATGAGTATAAACATCATTATGGGGTTTTTAATTTATTTTACTAAATGGTATTTAAAACAAATATATATATATATATATATATATATATATATATATGTATATGTATGTATGTATGTATAAGCATTGTATTTTCTCATGATTGCATGCTGCAGCAAAGTAAAATGAATTGAACATGATAAGGTGAGGGAATCGGAAAAAGAAGATTCTCACCTAGACGCTGAAAACGACTTTACTATATAAACAAGAAAGACTAAAATAATGTTTTGATTAAATAATGTAATATTTTATCAATAATATTTTCGGAGATTTTTGGTTGTTGGAATTTTTTTTATTTTAATGAAGACTTTTATTAAATAATTTATACAAGATGAAATCTTCACAAAATTAGCTACTATTAATATCATAAATATTATTAAAATTCTTGTTATATCCTCATAATTAAAAATGCATTGTGAAGTACCAAGACCAGTTAAATTTTATTAAATATTTTTAAAAAATCATAAAAAGTTTGTGTATTAAATATTTTTAAAACATTTATATATTAATTTATTTTTTTCAAATTTTTATCTTCCAAATTGACTTCTTTTCTGCAATTGTCTCATTAGAAATTCTATTTATTGTGACTTGTCCATCAAACTCATAACCTTGATTCCTTAGTTAAAGCGTAACTCTTAACTGTCTAGATGTTACGATTCAATTTCTAAAAAGCATGGAAAATCGATTTCTCATACAACAAAAATCTAGATTTGTACTTGGTTAAGGATGAAAGTATGAAAATAGTGGAAATGGTGGCACCTTCATCTATACTAGCAGTTTCGATTTGAATGAAAATATCTAATTTATATAAACTGAGGTTACTTTGCCGTTTTGCAATCATTCAATTATTGTTATTTTTTTAATAAAAAGGTTCACTGATGGCATACCTACAATGTTGACAATTGAAAATCTAACAACTAAACAAAATGGTACAAAAATTAAGAAAAATAAAATTTCTTTTATCATGTCCTTCTTTCCGGTCTTTTTATTAAAAAGTGCAATGAGTGTTAATATAATAATAATAATAATAATAATAATAATAATAATAACAATAATAATAATAATAATATCTACATATTTCAAAGAAGATTTAACTATTTTAAAATTATAATTTTACATTCTGCATAAGAGTCGAGGATTACATCTCTTTTTACCATTTATAATATTTTTTAAAGAAAAAACCGTGACTGAAATACTCTTCAAAACACACATTACCTATGAATTTATAATAAATATAAATAATTTAAATTATATATTATTATTATTATGATCAAATTATTTAATCCATTATTGATATCCACGTATATCATTAAAAGTATTTATTTGATGATCATTACAGATTTTAGCTGCATACATTTGGAGAGAATAATTTTTTCCCCATTCCTTTCTGTTCCCTAAAAGTAAAAAAGAGTGCCATTCAAGTGCAGTGTATTTTGGAATTCTCCAGCAATTGAGTATTTAGCTCAATTATAAGTTGACTTCTCAGAACATCTTTATTTATGATGATAACTAAAGTTGATTAATATGGATACTTGTCTCATTTACAATATATAGATATTATTTTCAAGCATATAATTGTAAAATCACGAAGCAAGCACTGTTTTTTTAATTATTTACACTGATATATATTCTTACTAGATGTCACTCAACTGCTACAGTATTATAGACTCATTTTTTACCAGAAAAAAAAGAGTTAAAAGAACCTAACAAAAACACAGACACAAACACATGTTAGGTATTAACTGTAGAAACTCTTTACCAATGAGATTGATGAATAAACAGCAGGAGATGGTAAATACTTGATGAGAAGGATTTGGTTTAAAGAAATGAAGATGATGTTAGATAGAAAGGGAAGAGGAGGAGATTGAAGTGGAATGATTAAGAAAGGTGTGTTGGCTTTAAGCTATGTTATGGCAGCCTCCAGAAAGATGCTGCTGCTACTGCAACTGCTGCTAAAAAGCAAGTAAAAGTAGTGAAAAGGTTAAGTGTGAAGTACTGTGCATCCGTCACGATTCATCGTCTCATCCCCTGCCATTTGTCTCTCTCTCACTGCCTCAAACAATAATATTTTTGGTTTAGAATGAGAGAAGAGAATTTAACAGCAATTGTTTGTCTGTGTAGAAGATGAATAAGGAAAACCATTTGATGATGGTACTTTTATATCTCCTAGGTATGGAAGAAGTAAGAATGGGTCTAAGAGGAACCTATAATTTACACTTTCCCTACCAAGTACTTCAATCCTTACTATTTAAATCACCTTCTTTAATTACCTTCTCTTTCTCTTCCTCTCATGCTCTGACCCAGATGAGTCTAACTTTTAAGAGTTGCGGTAGACTCGGATCCTGTCCCCTCTTCTCAAATAATAATAATAAGTTACTAAAACAATCAACGTCCGTTTCGTCCTTCACAATTAATACTCATCTCTTATTACTACTGCACACTCTCTTTTTTCATCTTTTCTTCTCATTCTTTTTACGTCACATTACTTACTTTCTTCCTTCTCATTGTAAAAACACCTCATAACACTAACTATATTTTTATATAATATTTTTTCTACTAGGTAACGTGGCTGCCGTCAAATTTGTGAAAGATGAAATAGAGGGTGAAAAGGTAAATGAAAAAATAAATAAAAAGTGTTGCTTGTTGTGTGATAGAATAGAACCAAGTGAGTGAGACTCTTCTCTCATCCCTTCTGTGTCTTCTGTACACACTTCGTTTTCCTTTTCCTTTTCTCTCTCACTGTCTTTTCCTTATGGGTGACCCATATGGGTTGCCGGAGGATCTCCGGCGGTTTATACCACCCAGAACCCATATGAACCCTTCAAACACGCACCTACTTGAGCCACTGTGTCTTCACCATGGTCTCAGTGCGGTTGCTGCTGCTGCTACTACAATTCCACCGAACACCTATGACCCCAACATGGTTGGGGACGTTTTCTTCCCTCGTGCCTTCACTCACTTTGCTCATCATCATGACTATTCCTCTTCTTCTGGTGTCAACCCTACTAATGCTGCCACCGGTGCTGTCTCGGATCATGCATTCTGCAGCATGGAGAGTGCAGAGAAAGGGTGGTTTGGGTTTGATTCCGGGAACAACAGGTGGCCGAGACAGGAGACCCTTTCGCTTCTAGAGATCAGATCTCGTCTTGATTGCAAGTTCAGAGAGAATAATCAGAAAGCACCCTTGTGGAATGAGATTTCTAGGTATATGTATACACTAACTTCTGAAAAAAAGGAAGAAAACCACTGTTTTTGCTTTCTGTTTTGTTTTCAGACTCAGAACGAGTTGGGGAAATGCATAGTGAGGTTGAGGAGTGAGGAGTGAAGAAATATGTGGTTGTTCTTTCTGTCTTTTCCTTTTATCTTGCTGGTTTACAATTTTTTGGGGGGTGGGAGGCTAATTTCCTCTTTGCATTTGAAAATGACAGGCCATTACTTACAGATAACTGAGAGATCCATGTGGCTTTTGTTATCTATTTCTAGTTTTGTCCAAGAAATCCACTGACTCAATGTGTATACTTGCACTGGTTTTTCTGTGAGTAAGTAATTATGGGTGCAAGGATTTTCAGCACCCTGAAAGCCTGTCTTTGTTTTTAGTACTATTAGACCTAGCTAGCTACTTTGCTCAGCTAGTTAGGGCTATATATCGGAGTTTATTTCCTTGATTGATTGAACTCGGATAATTGTATTCTTGTTTCTGACATCTTTAATGAAGAGAGAATGTTTTCATTATTTTAATCCTTCACCACACATGGTCAAAGAAGATACAATACAATGATAATAAACATAATGGAGAAATCTTAAATCCTAAATCTTAAATGGATTTACAATTTTTAATGTGCATGCGTGTTTAGGATAATGGCTGAGGAATTTGGGTACCAAAGAAGTGGGAAGAAATGCAAAGAGAAGTTTGAGAATTTGTACAAATATTACAAGAAGACGAAGGAAGGTAAAGCCAGTAGACAAGATGGGAAGCACTACAGGTTCTTCAGGCAGCTCGAAGCAATATGCGGAGACCAAGCAAACACAAACCATGCCTCAACTTCAGATAAACCCCATCGTGGTGGTGGAAACAGTAACAACACTAACAACATTCAAACACCAACCTTCACAATCAACCAAGACAACAACGGCGATTCTAGTAACAACCCCAAGTGCTCAGAGAGCCTGAGCATCTCAAACTCGTCCGAATTCGAGACATCCTCGTCCGAAAACAACGAGGAGGATCTTTCCGCCATTGCATTCATGATGAGGCAGTCGAGGGAGAAGCAGAAAGCGTTGTCGGATGAAAGACACGGCGATGAGAGGAGGTTGAGAAAAAGCTGGAGAGCGAAAGTGGAGGAGATTGTGGATTCCCACATGAGGAAAATCATAGAGACCCAAGATGCTTGGATGGAGAGAATGCTGAGCGTTGTTGAACAAAGAGAGCAAGAGATGTCATCGAAGGAGGAAGAGAGGAAGAGGAAAGAGTCGATGTGGTTTGACCAACAGGTGCATGAGCTGTGGGCTAAAGAGAAAGCGTGGGTTGAAGCTAGAGATTCTGCATTGATAGAGGTTGTGAGGAAACACGTGGGGATCGAACTTGAAGCATTGCCTCTGGATGAAGCCATGGTTGAAGAAGCAGGAAACAAGAACAAGGGCCAGGGAAAGATTGAATTTCCGTCGGAGGGTGTGGATCAAAGAGGTAGCAGTAGGTGGACAGAGATGGAGATTTCGAATTTGATACAATTAAGGAGTGGTTTTGAGCAACGATTCAGAGAAAATGGGTACTTGGAGAATGGGCTTTGGGATGAAATATCAGGAAAACTGGGTTGTTTGGGGTTTGAAAGGAGTGGAAGTGAGTGCAAGCAAATATGGGATGAGATCAGCATCTCTCTGAGAAGAACAGTGGATGAGTGTGATGGTGGGAAAAGAAGGCCTTGGTATTTGGGACTTAAGGTGACGGATGATGATGATCTTTGACACATTCTTGTAATAACGCAGGCTTCATCAGAAAGGTTAAGTATATATCACACTTGCTTTTGAGTTCTGAGCGTTGTTAAAAGGAAAAAACTTTGGGAGAAACATCGTTGATTAGGATTAATTAGCAAGTTTGAATCATTCGCAAATCACCATGTGTTTAACTTTGTATTCAGTGTGTAAGCATTGACTTTGTTGATTATGATCAGTTTTATCCATGCATGCATCAATGCCAGAGTTTAGTTATTAATTATCTATTATGCATCTATGTAAGTTTGTAGAAGTAGAAATCTATAAGTATCTTCTGCGTTCATGTGATTGATTCTAAAAGAATGCAATACCAGTTTATGTGGAAATGTACCCTTGAAAATATGTTTATTACTGGATGCAATAACTGGGTATTTGGATTGGAGGTAGGCATTTATTATATCAACTCAAGCTTAACAAGATTACATACGATTCTCGTATTAATTTAAGGATTACTTCATATGTTTGTTATTTGTAGAAATGATTAACCTGGGATCACTATATATGTTGTTTTATAAATCTGACTAGTTTTTCTACATATATGTTTAAAATTCTCAATTTCAATAAATTAGTCTCATTCATTTACATCTCATATATATAGAGATTAATAATGACTATGATAGTTTGAATTATCTAATAACTTTTCTTCTTGTAAATATAATTTTTTTGGGTAAGAGATAACACATAGAAAATCAGGGATGAAAAAGGGAGATACATTTAAGGAGATATTTTCTATAAAGAAGAGAATAATGTGTTTTTTGAAGTGAATGCGTGTGCCAGAAGTAAGAGAAGGAAAAAAACATGTGGAATTAAAATAGGAAAACTATATTTTCACACTCATCATTTTTTCTTACTACACTTCCCAACTTCTTTTAAAAGCAAAATATTATATTTAACTAATAAAAATAAATATAAATAAAAAAAATTTAAAAATAATTTGTAAGGGTATTAAATGAAAGTGGAATAAAGAAAAAGTATCAACATAATATCCATTAAAATATGAGGGTATGCATGTTGTCTTACTCTGAACCTCATACGACAAATATACAACTAAAGGCTAAAACTTTTTCAATTTACTAAATTGCCCTTCTGATATTCTTTCTCATTTCGCTTCAAAACGTCATTACCAGTGTCTACAGTAACAGTTATACCATACCTGTTAATTTTTTATTTTTTGCAACTTTTACTTTGATAACAATTAAGAATTATTATCATCCTCCTCTTCTTCTTTTTTTTTTTCACTCCCTGAGTTGAGCATGTAAAGCCAACCAATAGGCTTATAAAATCTCGAAACTTTTGATCGGTTTAAAATAAATCGATAGTAGTTTTTCATCGCATTATTATATCTACATTAAAAACTACTATATGTGTGGATAATTAAGTTTATCAAACAGTAGAAGATGAAAAATAGAAAGAGAAAACAAGTGGGGAGGAATAGACATCTCAAATGTGAGCCGATCCGATTTATACGGGTCGGTTCATTATGAGTCGGATTGAAAATGAATAACTCTAACCCGACTCATTTTATGGTGAGTCAGAAATTTTGTAATCCAGCTCAACCAATCATAGGTTGGTAGATTAAGTGGGTTGTTTTACCAATTCACATAAAAAAATATTTATTTATTTATTTTTTTGTATTCAAATATTTAAATAAATTTTTAAGTAACTCATGAGATGACAATTATAGTAAAATTAATAACCAATGTCTTGATCATGCTCACCTTCAATATAGGATGAATTGTTTCTAATAAAGTATCCATATAGTCTAAGAAAACATAGTTAATATTACACGTTTTCTGTCATGCTATTCAACAAAATATAAATAAAAAAACTATACATTTTTGTCATGTTAATTTAGACAAAAATTAGTTATAAAACGACTGCTTGAGTAATTTACTATAAAGATTATAGTTAAAGATTAAAGTATAAACATATATAACTTGATAATCAAATTAATTCAAATTAATTAAGCATTCAAACTATTCATATATTATTGAGTAACATTTCTAGCATTTAAAAATATGAAATTGTGAACATATATAATAGGAGTAGTAAATAATTATTAAAAAATTATAAAAAAATGTTGATGGATTAAGTGGGCCAACCCACCTTCAACCCGACTCAAACCTGTTTAACCCGTGGGTTAAGTGAGCCGGGTTAAGTTCAACCCACTTTTGAAAAAAATAAATTTTTCTGAATTCAACCCAACTCAAACCCATGATGAGCCGGATTAGCTCACAAGTTAAAACTCATTTTACCATCTCTTATGAGAAACCACTACTGATTAATAGAGATAGAGAAAAGTTATAAGTAACCTTTAAAATCTTGGAAACGAATATTGTAAGGACAAGATAAGATTCTTATAAGCATATTTAGGAAAGAAGAATACTATGAAATACATTTTTTATAAACTAAATTTAGTTTTGAAAAATTATAAATTAACTTATATATAAATTATTTTTTATTTATGGAAAATAATTTTAATTATTCTCCATGTTTTTACCTAGAGAGGAAGGATGTTTATTTAAGCCAAGGCACTTTACTGGCTGATTCTCAACTTTATTATTTATGCTGTCTGCATTTTCCAGTAAAGAATGCCAATAATTTCAAAAAAAAAAAAATTATGGAAAAAACAAATCGTAAATGTAACTCTCTTTGTATGTGAATCCTAATTGGTTATCCTTCCTGTGAAACATAACTTAATAATCAGGAATGTTTCAGTTTTATTTTAAAAAAGAAAATATTTCGAATTATGTATTTTCAAATAAAAGAGAAAAAATAATTTTACATTGTATTTTATATTTTAATATCCTAAAAATTATATTTCAAATTATATATTATGTAATGTAAAATTTATATTTTTAATTGTAAAATCTGAAATACACAAAAGCTATACAAAAATTTATGGAAGTGCAAGAAAAATATTTGTGGAGGTGCAGAAAAAAAAGCTGGTAGTTACGTTATTAAAACTTTTTAAATATGGTCTCAATTCGGCAATTGTATATGGGCTTTTTTACTCTGCACCCGATGACTACTATCTGCACTATTATTACTTGTTGCACCATACCGCTGCTGCTATGGCAGCTACCACCTCCAAATACTTATTTGGAAAATCTTGTTTTGAAATGCATATCATATATTTGAAAAAGTTTTTTCTGAATTTTTTTTATTTATATTGCATTTTATATATATTTTAAAGAACTTGTTCGAATAGTTGTTTTCCAAGGATTATATTTTGAAAAATTTTAAAAAATAACTTGGTCTGGAATACTTTCAGAACAGGTAAAAGTATTGTTATGTTAATTACTGAAACATTGTTTGTTATGATATAAATGGCAACGAAGGAGTTGGAAAGCAGGTGGATTTCACAATAATTGTTGATAGTTAGTTTTTTGAAGTTATTTAGTTATTGATGCCAAGGAATTATTGTTTGTCTAATTGTTGACAGAGTTCATTATTTTATTTTATTTTCATGTTAACTCTAAATGAATGTTGTAGGGTTTAATGATCGTGTCTCACGACTTCACCTTTTTTTTAATGTGTATTTACACTATAGGAAACATTCATATCAAATTTAGTGTCTAAGAAGGATTTTCAATATTGGTTGTCTTTTATATATATATATATATATATATATATATATATATATATATATATATATATATATATATATATATATATTCTCTCACATCTTTTGTGAAATTAATAGGTATTTGGTATTTTTAGTAATATTAGAGTTTTAATATGTAAAGTATTATATATCTTAGTGTGAGGAAGTGTATTAAAAATTTCAGAAGTGAAGTTTTAAGTTTAACTCAATCTCACAAAACTAGTTTGTAAGATGTGTAAGGCCCATTAATTTATGGTTCCCTTTTTTGCCCTAAAGTGAAGGGTTGCCCTACAACAGTTGGGCCTAGAGGCTGGCCCATAGATTAAATGTCAAATTCGTGCTGCCTAATCCCCATTTGTCTCATTTTCAGAAACAGATCTAGAACTGTGTCGTCATACTCCGCTGCCGTAAGGAGCTCTGTTAGGGTTACGTTTTCCCGATCGAACAGTGCTCAACTCCGTTTTCATATTCTGCGCAAGTCTCCTTCTAACCCTGCTCGTGGTTTTGCTACTATTTCGCTGGATAACCCTTTTCCCGTGTCTCTCATCTTTTTCCAGCACCTTGAGTCGCTCCTGGTTTTGCCGTTCACCACTGTTTAAGATCGAGGTCTCGTGCTAGTCTTTTCCAGGTAAGGGAAGCTAGGACTCTCAGTTGCTGGTGTTTTTCGCGGTTTTGCCGATTATTTCATGTCTGTATTGGTTGGTGGTCGTTGTGCCCGATTAGGATTGATTTAAGCATGTTTTGGTTTGTGGTTTTGGCTATTGTACGCGAAAACAGTGGCAGGTGCTGGTTTTCTCGCACAAGCTAGCTAATCTCGCCTAGGCGAGATTATTAGAGGCTCGCCCAGGTTTTTTGTCCCTCGAACTGTCGCTTAGGCGACTTGTGTTCTTTTTGAGCGAGGAGTGCTCTCGCCTAGGCGAGAAGGGGCTCGCCTGAGCGAGACCCCGCAGAGCCCCCTGTTCTTTCGTCGCGCCCTCGCCTAGGCGAGCTGGGATTCGCCTGAGCGAGAGGATCCCTCTCGCCTGAGCGAGAGGATCCCTCTCGCCTGAGCGAGCCCTGTTAGCTTGGGCAAGGCAGCAGGCAGGTTTTGATGTGGTTGTTAAATGGTTCACTGGTGTGTGGCTTGCTTATTTGACCCAAATGCTTTACTGGAAGGGTTGTGTGATAATGGCATGATTAATGCGTAAATTTGAAATGGAAATGGCACGTGGTTGATGGAATATGAATGAGAAAACGTGAGTTGCATGATTTGTTGATTATACATGATATGTATGTTTTGAGAAATTATTGATTGTGGGTGAAACATGTTTAAAGTATGGGTATGGCATAATTCCATGACTCTTGTAGTGAGAGATCTTGGTGGCGCCTCACCGGTTGAACGTAATTCCATGGACCCTTAAGGGGAGTCCCTGGTGGTGCCTCGACGAAAAGGACGTAATTCCACGGGGGGTTGTGGTGGTGCCTCAGGGCCAGGGCGTAATTCCACGGAGGCCACGTGGTGGTGCCTCCTGTAAGGGTATAATTCCATGAAGGCCTCGCGGTGACGCCTCATTTGTAGGGCATAATTCCATTGTCATGTGGTGGTGCCTCAGATATGGATCCGGATAGTCAAGTCTTATAGTTTTGAAAGGGGGTTTGATATATTATGTGTGGGTTCCCGTCATTTATGCTCGATTCTATGACTGAATGATAATTATTATAATGTATGAATCTTGTGCACTAGCTTAACCTTTTGCTTATTTGTATGGTTGTGTGTGTGGTCTCCCCCCTTTGCAATGATCATCAATTCTATTGATGTGAGCAGATGTGAGAAATCGAGGCAGTGGTAATAACGATGGAGATGCTACAGTGTGATGGTCATGGACAGGTATGAGCTCACTATGGAGCCCTCAGCTGAAGAAGTTATTGTCTATTTACCTTTCTATACAAGAACCGGTGTTGTTGTGTTTCATGTTATTTTGGGGTTAGGCAGTGTTGTGCCACCTTTTTTTGTTATGGATATGTTGGGGTACTGTGTACGTACTCTCTGAATATTTAATATATGTGACGTTTATTTAAATTGATTTTTATCTATTTAATTGGAACGCTACAAGATGAGATTTGCATCCTATTTATATACTATAAAATTATTTTATTTCTATAAAGTTGAATTTTTGTTAAAAATGGTCAGAACCATTAAGAATTTAGGCTCAGTTAGTTTTTTTAGTTTGGTGTTGTTTTCTTTGACATGAATTTTTTCTAGCCTTTTATGCCTCCTTGTATTTTGTTTCTTTATTATTCCTTTTATGGATATTTATGTAATGATAGATGATACTAAAAGTTTTGGAGTGTCAATCCGCTTGGGATGCTACAATTTTATAATAATACCCAATATTATTTATTATTTATTAAAAAAATCAAACATATGATGTTATTAATTATTACTTTAACATATATAGAATAATAAAATTCATTATATTTTGGTAATATAATATACTTTAAATAAAATGAATTTATCATTTTAGTATAAAAATGGTATTTTGTTTTAATAAATGTAAAACGTTTTGCTAAGGGGTCCACAATGTTATTTGACTCGTACTTGTGTTCACAAATAACATTTTTTTTTCACATAGGAAAGCATTTAAAGAGGTCTCTTCATGCATGAAGTTTGAAAAGGCAAAATGGAATTTGGGAAAGAAGAATGGAATACTGGGGACACACGTTACCATCTATTTTAGTTCCAAATTGTGTCGGGTTTCATATTGGGACCAAATTTGGTGACATTAATTCCTATCAAACTAAATAATTAACCCTTTAAACGGATCAATTAAATTTCGCCGACAAATTTGGCATCACAATGAGGAAAGAAAAGTAGATCACACCAATTGGTGTAAAACCACAGTATTCATATGTTGTGATCACTGTTTATTACAAAACAGTAGATGAATTTACCCAACCAAAATAATGTTTTTTGTATGGACAAGTAATGGCTGTCTGCTTTATCAAAATGTTCCTTGATATAGTATTCTCAAAATGTTCCTTAAATATGTTGTCTTCAAATCAATAGACAAATTAGTTGAATCGAGGCTGTAGGATAGGCAATGGGTTAAAGTTGGAAGATGTAATGAATAATTAATATTTTATGTTATCGTTGGTATTTTGTTAGTGGAGAATTGAATACACAATTTCTTTTCCTTTTTTTCATATCTTTCAAACTAATTTTATAGTTTTTGTGAAAAAACAAATTAATCTCATAATTATTTTCACCTTTTATTATAATTTTTATTATTAAACCAAATTTATATTTTCTAAAATTAATTTTCAATTGAAGGTAAAATCAAAGTAAAGTATAATTTGTAGTTTTACAGTTCTTCGTATTGAGCTTGAAAAAATAGGAAAAATTAGTATGATATGTTCAACAGTCTTATATTAATTAAAAATTGTGAATAAAATAATTTATATATATATATATATATATATATATATATATTATTTTGATATTTTTTAAACAAATAAAACTGTAATAAAATTATAAGTATGAAAACAAATAATATCTTAAAATTGGTAATCAAAACAAAATTCTTATTCCTCTAAACAATGTGGGATTTATTGAGTGCATTAATAAAGATATATTTATATACATTCTAATAAAATAACATAATTGTAACATATTTTTATGTTATTAGGTTTAAATAGACTCAAATTATATGAAAAGTCGTAAGTCACACTATTCTTATCAACAAATTCCCATGATCGGTTTAATTGAAGTGTAGGGTTATTGGTATAGAAAAAAGGGAAAAAAAAATAATTTGTAACTGTTTTCAGTTTATAATTAATTACATATTTTAATGTGTCTAGCTATAGCGTGAATTAAAGAGATGCAATTACTCTTATTGATTTTGTTGTACATCATTAATTTCGTTGAAGATATTCTAAAGCTGGAAGAAAAAATTAAACACGGTTTCACTCATCATTCACATTTTGAAGGATAGATTGAATAATATTTTTCTTTTTATATTTGTTCTGTTGTTATGTAAAAAAAGTGTGTTTATCTATTATTAATTGAATTTACTATAATTAAGTGAAGTTTTTTTTTTCCTTTCCAACATTAGTGAGAGTCCTACTTGATGCACCAATTATTCAAATTTTTCTTTTGTGGTGTGAAGTTAAAGTTTGTCTGATATTAATAGAAGTTGCTTTTAAATAAGCAATCAAATAATGTTATCCTAATACAAATTAACAACAAAAACAATAAGCATGATCATTAATTAAATATCAGAGTTTAGCTTCTAAATATTGAACATAGTTTTAAACTAGTATTGATTAATTACTAGCAAATAAAGAAATACGTTTATATCTTTATTTGTTATCTTATGACTTACGTTTTAGTTAAAGTGCTTTAATTAAACATCTTGTACATGGTCCTATATAGGACGAAAATAGGACGAAAATAAATTCTAAGAGAAAGGATTTTGCTATTTTTCTATTCTGTGTAAAAATATGATTTCACTCCTTTGTTTCATTTTTTTTTTCTCTTACATTCTCTATTAAGCCGAATTAATAAGGACCATAAATGCTTCACCGCATTGAATATAAAATCCTTAGTTTATAGTTATCTCATAAAATAAAGAAAAAGGAGAAGGCCTTTTTTTACTAATTAAAAGTACATGAAGCTGATAGAATTTTTAGAATTTTTGAAAATACGATATATATATATATATATATATATATATATATATTTTTTTATAGAAAAAACATATTTTTGTATTTTATTAATATATTTTATATATAAAGCAAAATATAATAAATATAAAATATAAAATATTTAAAATATCTGATTTCTAATTTAAAATAATAATAAATTTCTAAAATTAAAATATTTTTTAAAAATTAATTTAAATAAAAAATATTAAGTAATATTCGAAGCAACTTTAAATTTTATCTAGATTTTGCAGATGATGATGAACATTGAATAACGTACACCATAAAATACTTATGGTAAAAAACTGTTTTCAGTTTTTTCTTTTCTTTCAATTCAGATGTTAACTTTTGAATTTGACTATCATAAATATATGTTTTTGAATTAGTTGTATTTATTAGTTTATAATTGAAATTTCGACGCTATATCTCAATTGTTTTAAAACATTTTTTTTTTTTTTGCATTTTTATCATACCAATATAAGTGATTATATAAAAGTCATGTGATCAATGTTGGTATAACAGTGTAAGTATCACTTCCACACTATTTTCTCCAAGAAACTTTCAAAGCAAACAAGTGTGCTTATTAACAACTGTGATTAAGCACTAATTTCTCGTTGACCAAGGTTCCCCCACCCACTGCGCTGTTAGTGGCCGCAATCATGCTTAAACTCAAACTTAATTTTTCAGGTGAATTATTTATATTATATGTAGCTCGGATATAGATACGGATACCATACGAACATAGATATGGAGATATAGTTAGATTGAAAAATATAGGATACGGAATACAGTGTATATACATGTTAAGTTTGAAACGATCAACTAACACATTGTCAACTAATACAAAAATAAATCTATCTAATATCCAATATGCGAAAAATAGTAATAAAATAAAATTTATTTCTTATTTTAATCATCAAAATCATATTAAAGATAAAAAAATATTTTTCAGATTTGACATAATATATCCTACAGGTATCATACGAGTGTCGATATTCAATACGTGTCGAATACAGAACACGCCAAATATAGAAATTAAAAAAAATGACTTTTAAGTTATATATATATAAGCAAGCCATTTTCTTGTTTTAATTTCTTTTTTAACAACTATTTTAAATTGTAAAAGAAAACAACAATAATTATAAATCCGCATCTTCCAACAATAATTAACTCTAAAATTCACTATTATTCTTCTTCTTCTTTTTTGTAAAAATTGAGGATGATAGGAACTATAGTACAATCTACATAATTTACTTTCTATTATTTAAAATATCTTTTTCTAAATCATCTAATAAATTAATTTATTTTACATTTAGTTTTTTTTTTCCATTTCCATCGTTCTTTTATTTTCTTTTTCTAAACCAAATGGAATTGATTAGAGGAAAAAAAAAAAGAGTTTGTTGTTTGAAGTAAGAAATATAATGTTAGAAAAGAAAGTTTGGTAGGTTGAGTGTGTGGGTGGAAGACTCTCAACTCAACTCAAATGTCGTTGACCTTGTTTTGAATTTCCATGTTCAGTGCATGGCAATTACTATTGGATGAAGCAGCTCTCCTTGTTCTCTCCGTAGCCCTTTCATATCACCTTTTTACTATCTGCCACGTGTTTGAAAAAATGCCACGTCAAAGTTGTGAAATGATCGTTCTGAATTACTGCAATATTGGTCAGTGCTGCATTTAATGTTTCTAGCCCCTTACCTGTGAGCCGCACCATTTGTTTTCTTGCGGTTAGCCATAAATTTTGCATCACTTCTTCGAAGCATGGCATGTCCAAAGCTGTTTTATCAAAGTTGTTGAGTCCATTAAGTAGCGGTCACCATCAGAACCCGCCTCAACACAAGTGTAGCAGTAACCAAAAAGTACTCGCACCACCACAACCACCTTCGTCTCTTCGCTTCAAAGTGCTTTAATTAGCCTCACCTACAATTTCACGCTGCCTTCCATTTTTATACCCTCCATGCATTCTTCACCTATTGATCATCATCTCCTCCAATAACCCTTTCTTCCTCTCTTTCTCTCTCTTTCTCTCTCCCAAAAATGGTGACACTTTCTTTCTATGATCGCCTTACCTTCACTGCCTTGGCCCTCTTCGTATCAGGCCTCATTTTGTTCCTCATTCGCAGAACCAAATCCAAGAAGTTGAACCTTCCGCCAGGACCCCCCGGATGGCCTATTGTGGGGAACCTTTTCCAAGTTGCTCGTTCTGGGAAGCCTTTCTTTGAGTATGTGAACGATGTGAGGCTCAAATATGGCTCAATCTTCACCCTCAAGATGGGGAAGAGGACCATGATCATCCTCACCGAAGCAAAGCTCGTCCACGAGGCCATGATTCAAAAGGGGGCAACATATGCCACAAGGCCTCCTGAGAACCCCACCAGAACCATCTTCAGTGAGAACAAGTTCACCGTTAATGCGGCTCTGTATGGCCCCGTTTGGAAGGCTCTCAGGAGGAACATGGTGCAGAACATGCTGAGCTCCACCAGGCTCAAGGAGTTTCGCACTGTGAGGGACAACGCAATGGACAAGCTCATCAAAAGGCTCAAGGATGAAGCGGAGAACAACAGCGGGGTCGTTTGGGTGCTCAAAGATGCCAGGTTTGCTGTGTTTTGCATACTTGTGGCTATGTGTTTTGGTCTAGAGATGGATGAGAAAACAGTGGAGAGAATAGACCAGGTTATGAAGAATGTTTTAATCACCTTGGATCCCAGAATTGATGACTATCTTCCCATCCTAAGCCCCTTTTTCTCAAAGCAAAGAAAGAGAGCATTGGAGGTGCGTAGAGAACAGATTGAGTTTCTAGCCCCTATTATTGAGCAGAGAAGAAGGGCAATCCAAAACCCAGGGTCAGATAACACTGCCACAACATTTTCCTACCTGGACACACTCTTTGATCTGAAAATTGATGGGAAGAAATCAGCACCCTCGGATGCTGAATTGGTGACACTGTGCTCAGAGTTTCTTAATGGAGGCACGGACACAACAGCCACAGCGGTTGAATGGGGTATAGCACAGCTCATAGCGAACCCTGAGGTTCAGACAAAGCTGTATGAAGAAATTAAGAGGACGGTGGGGGAAAAGAAGGTGGATGAAAAGGACGTTGAGAAAATGCCTTACCTACATGCTGTGGTGAAGGAACTCCTAAGGAAGCACCCTCCAACACACTTTGTACTCACACATGCTGTCACAGAGCCTACCACTCTGGGAGGGTATGACATACCCGTTGATGCAAATGTTGAGGTGTTCACTCCAGCCATTGCTGAGGACCCCAAATTTTGGTCCAACCCTGAGAAATTTGACCCTGAGAGGTTCATCTCTGGGGGAGAGGAAGCAGACATAACTGGGGTCACAGGGGTGAAGATGATACCATTTGGGGTTGGGAGAAGAATATGCCCTGGCTTGGGAATGGCCACAGTGCATATTCACCTCATGATGGCTAGGATGGTGCAGGAGTTTGAATGGGGTGCTTACCCTCCAGAGAAGAAGTTGGATTTCAGTGGCAAGTGGGAGTTCACTGTGGTCATGAAAGAATCTCTAAGAGCAACCATCAAACCAAGAGAAAAACTGCAGTTGTAAAATTTTGCTGCTTCTGGTTTTTACAGATAACATAAAACCTTTATCATCATTAATATTATTACTATTATATATATACATCGTCATGTTTGTGGTTAATTTGCATACAACTGCAAGTTTAATCTCATCTCTGTTGTCTTAATTGGTCTGGTTTGTTCCGAGAAATTTGTTTTGGAGTTGTCACAAAAATGGATCTTTAGTGGATATTTACACTTGTCTTATTTATTATGTGAACATCCTTTTTGAAGAAATCCAGATCTAGTGTAGACATCACCTTTCCCCTTTGGAATGAAGTGAAAGCTTTGTTAGTTTTCTTCTTTTTCCCTTTTGCTGTCAATGAACTAATTGGCAATGGAAGCCATACTACACATATTTAGAGTTTAATTTTTTGGATTATAAAATCTTGTCTGTTTAAGCTTTGCACATTCTTTTAGCATATTCCTTGATGTGGCACTGAAGACATCTCAAATCAAGTAATGTTACTTAATGAAGCATTGTTATAGGAACATACGAACTGAATTTTTTTTACATATATTAATTAAAAATTAATGTATGAGTTCTCAACAGATTACTCCAAATCCTTACAATATGTAATCACTTGTTTGGTTTTGGAGGAAGGTGCTGCAGTTGAAAAGGAGAGTGAGATTTGTTAGACTTAATTGGCATTATATAGTAAAGTTAAGGGGAAAGAATTTGTGGTTAAGGAATTGTTGAAAAAGGAAGTTGGTAATGAATGAATCCACTTTTGTTGGCTTTAAATTCGTATGAGTCCGGAAAGTGATGTGCAAGTAGCAGGAGCATAGTAGAAGACTGAGACGATTTGGACATAGAAATAACAGAGAAAGCAATGGTTGAAGAAGACAAATAACTGCCATGTTAAACGTTTTGCAGAGATGTTATGTACTTAGCTCCCTCTCTCTGCCTCTGCCAATCAATACACACACGTCACACCTATGCATAGTTAATGCATGTCTCATGCTTCGGATTTTTTAACACGGACAGACAATAAAGATTTAACATTAAGAACCATGATACCGTATTTGTCTTATAATTTTAAGGTTCAAGGTTTACACTTAGTGTGTTATCTTTAACCTACCCCAGTTAAGGTCTTCAAACAATTTTCCTATTTCTACTTAAACCAGACTTTGAACATCTTTTTTAAACTCTCCAACTAAGTATGCAAAACGTTGAAAGAATAGATGTTTTTCTGCAAAAAATTACATAGAAAAGTTTCGAGCAGTGAACAAACATACCAAGAAATAATGAATAATGAAAACCTTGAAGCGTGTGGGGTTAGAATGGTCCACACACTCTGCGTTACATTGTACTTTTACGGGTTGGGCAGTGCGCAGAGTGGACCGAAGATTCACCGTCACTCAAATTCCCAACTAATATTACATTACATCCCCCTCGGTCAACCTCAGCCTCTCCTATGAAGCTATATATGATATCACCCACTTTTATGATTTTAGATTTCAAACTAAACTAAAAACCGATTCATTCAATTTTTCTTTCTAATTTAGCTTTACTTCTTGTTTATAACAAGAATGAAGTTAGGATCGTTGGGTCATGAGAGCGATGGGTTCTTTTCAATCCTTCAATACTTTTCTTCCGGCGAAACGGTTAGGTGGCGCTGGACGTAGATATTTATTGTGTTCAATTAGATTTTACATACAATTTTATAATATCTAATTTTGTTATTCTTGGCACTGCGTTAAATATTGTGGACAACTTTTTTAGTATTATTAAATATACTATGGACTTTTTATTAAAAAAAAATCTCGTAACTGTATAATAAATTATCATCAAGATAAATCTGATAAAATAAAACATTATTAAGGATACATCTATGTAATTAATGGTGACAAAGTCGTGTCTTATCCCATCTGATAGCGATTAATACTTTTAAACTAAATTTACGTGAATACTCAAATCAATTTATTTATTGCATGTCGATATGTATTGATAAAGTCTACGAAACTCATAAATAACCCTCATGCTATGCTATAAGTGAACACACACACCAAAAACATACATATATATATATATATATATATATATATATATATGTATATATATATATATATATAAA
>Ga0214543_1005443_pt1 | contig 23422 bp, 6 predicted proteins | sample CNSS2metaG_FD_160094 | JGI IMG/M metagenome (GOLD analysis project Ga0214543, IMG submission 160094) | Root nodule microbial communities from cowpea collected in UCLA plant growth center, Los Angeles, California, USA - CNSS2 | ecosystem: Host-associated > Plants > Roots > Nodule | place: USA... | reverse complement strand
GGATGGCGGACGAACACGAGGAACCCTTGAGTTGTGGCTCGGGTTGGCGAGTGTGGCCGGTATGAGTGTGCTGGTTGTGGCCAGTACGGATGGGTCCAGATAGATTGCCCTCCTCAGTTGTTGGCTAACGAGTTTGGTAGTCTTGGGACGATACGGACTTTGTTTGTATGTGGGAACTCTACCTGGCGTTGCGGTGTATGATCCGTAGCATGTATTCCCGCACGTGCTCTATCGGTTGTGGCCGATAGGTATGGCAGCAAATCACCTTGAAGTAATTAGCAGACGAAGTAGAACACGAATAAACGTATTGGAGATTGAATTGAGAGAATAGAAATATTGGTCAATGTGGGAAGTTAATTTAAGTGATGATGTGTTTAGGAATACTGATTTATATATATGTGTAATAGCTTTGTGTATATATATATATATATATGTGCTTTATCTGCTAAGCTGACCCTATCTGCGTGTGTGTGGCGATGATCGTGTACGCGGTACACGGGAGCAGATGCTGGTGATGCAGGTGACTCAGGTGCAGCTTAGGAGCGGAGAGGGGATTGATCTGGGGAAACTTTTACTTGTATTACTTTGTTTTGGAAAAATTTGTAAACCCGGATGGGTGACTTAATAACGTTGGATTTTATTATATGATGGACGTTCTAAGTTTTTATCAGCAATTAATAAAGCTTTAAATTTTCCCACGTTTTGGGAAAAGAGGTATTATTAAATATGTTGTATTATTTATTCCAATTATTTATTTATAAATTAGTAATATCCTGACGGGATGTTACAAAGTTCATGGAACCTTATACTTTGATAACCTTTGATAACACGTCCATTGTTGGAGTTAACTGAAAAATGCGAAGATAAAACATTTCCTTTAGAAAGTTCATGGAACTCTTTAGTATTGGCTGAAGAATGAGCTGGTCGTTGACCATGGTGATTTGAGTTATTTCAAGTACCTTCCGGTGGAATAGGTCCTTTGGAAAGTTCATGAAACCTTATACTTTGATAACCTTTGACAACACATTCATTGTTGGAGTTAACTGAAAAATGCGAAGATGGAACATTTCCTTTGGAAAGTTGATGAAACCTTGTATTACCTTTGATAATATTGGAGTTTGGTGCTTTAGGGTGAATACTCCCCTTCTCTAGATTTGTGAAAAATATAGCATTTGTAATTGCTATATTCCATAGAAGAAACAATACCAAAAGAGAGCTTAATCTCATGATTTGAATGAGATGTGAAAATAAAGCTCGAGTTTGTTTCTAATATCTTATTATTTATTTGTGTGAAGAAAGTATTCGTTTCAATTTAAATTTATAGACTCATAAACATGAAAAGTTATCACAATTTTAACCCTAATTACATTTATATAGTAGTTTATTAATGAGTTATTCTGTGTGGTATGTTCAGTTTCTTCACCTTAATAAAACTATTGTACCTAATTGTTCTTCAATTATTTTTATTTGAAACATAATTAAGTGAAAAATACAAATTATAAAAATATGAAGTTTTTCAAAAATTTTACTATTACAATCAAATTAGGTATAAGTTCCTTAAGATTGAGGACATGTGAAGATAGAGGAAAATATAGTTTAGCAAACTCTTCTAATTCATCCTTTTTCGAAATTCACTAAGAAAGTTATACCTTAGAGTTTTAATTAAGTAAAGTTATAATTTTATCAATTTAGGTATTTTCATGTGAGTCTCTATTAAATTTTCACTGTTTAGTAGGTGTTAACATTTTTCATATATTTTAATTGAATTTCTATAATTTATAGTTTTTGTTAATTAGGTGACAAAATTATTATCTTGTTAAATCATCTTATTTTATCGTTTTATAGTATTAAAAAATTTGATGTCTATTAGTTAATATAAAATATTATTGATATTATTATTATTATAAAATGAGTAATCATTTATATTACTCATTGATGATGATATTATTTTATATTAACTACAAATTCTTGCATTTATTTAATACTGAGACGAAAAAAACAAAATGATGAAGAAATATATTAATTATGTCACCAAATTAAGAAGAAAAAAAAACTCAATTAAAAATATTTAAATTACGATATACTTTAAATTTAATTTAGCATAACTTATTTATTAAATTAATTATATTTATCAAATGAATAATTTTATGATATAATAAGTTATATGTTATTAAATAATTTACTAGTTCGAACAATAATACATTTAATATGGTATTTAATCAAGTTATTAATTATAAATATTAATTACAACAAATATGATTTTAGGAAAATCTCTAATAACTTTTTCTGAAAATATGTAAGAAATTTGTAATTTGGCTTAATTATTTCATTGGTCATTGTTTTTGTTAAGAAGTGTCAAGTTGATCCTCTAGTTTTTTTTTCTCAATTCGGTCCTCTCATCGTTAGTTTTTTCACAAACGATGTTAAAGTCAGTACCACATATCAATTTGTGGTTTTTTAGAATTTTTGTTTATATGTGTCACTTTATAGTTGTGGAATGTGGCACAACCAATGTGACATGAGAGTAGTAGTGTGATGTGACTAGAGATGTTAACAAAATTCGTACCTGCGAATATCTATTGATAAAACCCGTAATGGGTAGGAAATAAATATTGAAAATGAATATCCGCAGGTAACAGTTACGGTATGGGTATTTTTTATACCTGCATGTTAATAGGGCGGATACATGTATCATAGTATCCATACTTGTGGATACCCATACCCGCTATATTCTAATTTAAATTAAAAAAAATTATTAAAACATTAACACATTGATTTTGAATTGGTTATTTTTTATCAATTGGTTTTAAAAAATCTACATTTATTTCTAAACTATCATTGAACACTATTTAAATGAGTTATTTTCACTTTGTTTGAAATTTATAAAGGTTATGCATTGTATTTTTATTTGAATTCATGGTTAAATTTTTTTATTAAATATTAAATATTTCTTTTGTAAATACTCACGGGTACATGTGGATATTAAAAATATATGCGGATACCCGCACGAATATGGATACGGGTACGTGACAGATATTTATCCAGCGGGAAGGGTACGAGGGAGCTACTACCCGTACCTTACCCGCCTTGTTGACATCCATAGATGTGACAGTGTCACGTAGAGAAAATATCAATTTGGTCCTTACATTTGTTTTTTAGATTCAATTTAGTCTTCTTCTTTTTTTTGTAAAAACGAAGCAATATTCTCTCTCTTTAAATTGAGACAAAATTTATTTTTTGTATAAATCTTATACTAATACTTTTATTAAAATTGACATTTTTATCAAATATTTTTGGAAATATTTTTAAATTAACTTTAAAATCTATACTAAATATTTAGAACAAGTCACATGGGTGAATTGATATTAGAGCTGTCAAAATGGGTTGGAACCCGCGCGCCAACCTGGCTCACCACGGGTTTGGGCCGGGTTGGGTTGAAATTTTTTTTATAAATTTCAATACGGGTTGATTTTTGACCCGGCTCATTTAGAACCTAGCTCATCCAGGTTGAACCCGTGGTGAGTCGAGTTGACTTACCAACCCGCAGATAAAAGGGTCACACAAGTGTTTTTATTTTTTTTAAGTTGGGCTTTACATTTGGGTCATGTTAGGTTGTTTTTTTATCCAACACATAAATAATTTGTATTTTTTTTATTTTGGTTTGTATTTTGATTGTATTAAATTTTATTTAGATTTTAATTAGAATTACAATTTAGTTTTGACTGAAAAAAATAAAAATAATAATATTTTTTTAATTAAGTGAACCCGTGAACCAACTCGTTTAACCCGCCAACCTGTGGTGGACCGGGTTGGGTTCGAATTGTTTTAGCTTGCTAAAAAATGAGCCGGATTGAGTTGGCTCACTAAATCATTAACCCATAGTGGGTCGAGCCGGGTCGGGCCAGATTACCCGTTTTGATAGCTCTAATTGATATGGAGTTAACACATATTTTAATATTATTCAACTTATTAATTTTAATTTGTTCATATATTTTTGTTGTTGCATGATTTATGTTCCATTTCACATTAGATTTAATAATAACATTCAAACTCTAAATAACATGATTTTAAATATAACATATAAATTATATTTATTAAATGCATTTTTTATGATATAATACTTTATATATTATTAAATAATTTATTAGTCAGCATTAATACTTAATATGTAAAAGCCTTCCTTTTTTTCTTTTCTTTTCTTAAGAAACCAAACAGATAACCATTTTCTATATACATGCTAAAACATTTTTATTTGTTTTGGCTCAAATGAAAATCCCTTCATTTCAATTTATTTCATCTTTCCCCTTTCTCTTTGGGCTTAGGTTGTGAGGCAACCTAAAGAGAAGAGCTTCTCAACTCCACTCGACTCAAATAAGCTCCAAGGTAAGGGAATGTTGCTCTCCCATTCCCTTTTTCGTGAGCTGCCTTGAAGGCACATGCAATCTCTCTCCTTTTCTTTTTCACGTGTCGTTAGAAAGTCTATTAAGATTTTTCTCTTATTTGTGGCTTCAATGAAACTTTTGGAGTACTCATTTATGTTTCTTTTGTGGTTCTAGAAGTACCTTGAAGTTTGGGAGTCTTAGAGCGTTTTGGCAAGGGTACATTCTGTCTGGCATTCATAAGGTAAGAGAAGCTAGTTTTTTCAAAAATTCCATGCATATTTTTGCCAAGTAGTTGTTGCATTTTGAATCTATTTTGATAGGTACTATTGCATGTGTCTTGTTGCTATATTTTGTTGGCTAGAATTTTTTGCTATGGAAGCTTGAGCTATGAATCCTGGTGTACCATAATGGCCGAATCGACTACCATGGACCAGTGCCTATGTTAGTTGTTATGTCACAACACTCGAATTAGATCGCTAACTTAGGAAAGCCGCTAAACCGCTAATTAATAAGTACTCATTGAACTTAGAGGAATGCTACACGGTGAAACAACACTTACATGGTAGCCATACTTGGTAAGTAAACGGTCTTTCCTTAACCGGTAGTGCTTCCTACCTTAACTTAGAATAAAACAGTTAAACCCTTAGGACAAAATGTTGAATCTAAGGTCTGGGCTTAATCAGGCCCATATGACCTTAATAAAGGCCCAGCCCATAACCTAAACCAAGCAAAATATGATTAATGTTCTATAAATAAGAGTGGACCCCAGTAATTGAAGGTACGCATTTCATTAGTGCTTAAGACTAAGATTTGACTTTGAGAGCCCTTGCTGAATTGATTGTTAGAGCTTTTTTTTTGTAGGTAATCTCCAAATGTTTTACCAGGTGTCAAGATGCAAAGACATGACAAATAGGACCGAAGAACATCCATCAGAGAGGTTCAAGGATTGGGGTAAGATGAGATTTGAATCTCATAATAATCTATTATTGTCTCTATAGGAACACTTGGGGTGTGTCTATAGAACACTTGGGGTGTGTCAAAACATGCTTGTATTTGGGTTACATTGTGGCTTTTATGAATTGTTGATTGAAAGGGGTTATAAACCGAGCAATTAGACCAATTGGCACTAATTTACAACTTTTTGAACCGTCTAAAATTTTATAAAAGTGAAGGGTACCAATTGATGTAATTGAACAACTTAAAATCTTGAAAACTTTGGTTTCTGTTGATGTACCATTGAGCGACGCTTTAAGGGAGATGAGCGCCATTCAATTCACAAAAATAATCAAAAAGTGGTTAGCAAGAAAGGGTTGAGCAGTAGTTTTTACCGTTGACTGCCACTTTGATAAGAAATCCCATGACTTTGTGGCACTAAGCGCTATTTCCTACTGTTGGGCGCTTCCCAATTTTCTACTCTTCGTCCTTTTTGTAAAATGAAGATTCTTGTTATGTTAATTGTTGGACCGAGCTGCAATTTTAAAAGTGGGTCCTAGACATATAGTTCTTTACTTTGTCTGGTCAAATCTTGAATCAAAGGTCTCTAATGAGAGCAGTTGTTCTCGTTAGGTTCCCATAGATTAGGTTGTTGGCAACTTTGACCTTTGTTACTTGTCTATTGCATAATGTCTTTTCCTATATTGGTCCAATTAATTTGGTTCTTTTTGAATTGCGTTCTCGATTCAATTATCTTTAATTTGAATGTAAGAAAAGAATTTTTTAAGTTTTGCACAAGATGCACTTTTATTTTTAAAATCTCAAATAGTGTGTACCTATGTTGTCAAGTTGCCATTTGTATCTTTAAATAATTGTGTGAGAATGTGCATATTAATTTGGGATTTAGTAAAAGCATATGAACTATTTGGGTTTTTTAGAGATTGCAAAATATATGTGTGTGTGTGTGTGTGTGTGTGCGCGCGCATGCTTTTTATTTGGAAGGCATGATGTGAAATGCCAAAGATGCATGTTGTTGTGTTGTTAATTATGAATGGTTGAGGAACAATGTTGTTGTATGTTTTGGTGTGATGAGTTGAGTTGTATGAGTTAAGTATGATGAAGCAAAGTATGTGTTTCGTGTAATTCCAAGGGTCTCGTGAGTAGATTTTATGGTGACATATTTGTTTGACATAATTCCATGAATCTCGTGAGTAAATTCTATGGTGGTGTATGTGCTTGACGTAATTCAATGGGTCTCGTGATGGTAGTGTATGTGTTTGTCGTTATTCTATGGGTCTAGTGAGTAGATTCAATGGTGGCGTATGTCTTTGGCATAATTCTATAAGTCTCCTAAGTATAAATTCTATGTTGGCGTTACTTTAATCTTTTATAGTCTTCTCTTGTAAATTGTATGTGTTGATAAATGATTGATAAAATCTTATAACATGAATTATATGTTCTATATATGATACTAATTTTGTAAATTAGCTTACTCTCTCTTCTATATATGATCACCTTATTAATGTGAGCATATGAAAATGCAGGGGATAGAGACACCTCTCGTGGTTTGGGGAGTCAATTGTCTACGCATTTGAGTGGTATTGGCTCAAGTTAGGTATATTTTCGTAATAGAATCACAGTATAATAGTTCGAGAATGTATATGAGTGATATTACTATAGTTCTATCTTGTAAGACTGTACTAAGATACTGTTGGAAATCTAAGTATGAATCTAAGTCCCACTTTGAGTAAAAATGAGAAAGTTGAGCATCATATATTGATGAAGACTCATAAACTCATTGTCTTAAGGTTTTGGGTTAGAGGTGGTGTCAATCCGTTATGTATGGTTTGGGCTCATGTTTCATTGGTGATATATCTCTGAAGGGAAAATACTAATGTGAAGGGACTCACACTTGAGGGAAAGATTGTTGGGAATCCAAGTGTGAGTTGCAGTATCCTTTCTCGAAAGATCCATTAGTAGTATCAGAGACAAAGTGCTTCCTCTCGAGGGAGGGAAAATGTGAAGGGACTCACACTTGAGGGGGAGTGTAAGTCCCATATTGGGTAAAGACGAGAAAGTGGGTTACCTTATGTCTCATTGGTGATGTATCTCTCCAATGATCCTTTCTCGAAAGACCAAACATATACGATATACATTGAATTATCTTTCTTCTAAATATTCATAATTAAATATTTTATTTTAATAGTATTATACTATTAAAATGAAATGTTACATAATACTCAATCTATTTTTATAATATTTAGTAAAACTATCAATTATAAAAATTAATTACAGTGGACATGATTTTAAACTGTATATAACATGTATTCAAATTAAACAGTATGCTAATATGATTTTTTAGGTATATCTTTAATCTATTATATCAAATTTAAAAAATGAAATATGTGATGTAATAGTAAAAGATAACTCTTTTTTTTATCAAAAGGGACATTTATTTTTTCAAGCACCCTTACTCTTTGTTCGAGTGATAGAAGGAAGTATTAGTTTCAATTCAAGTAGATAGACTAATAAACATGTGATCACAAATTTCCTCATTAAGTAAGGAAGTTAATAATTTATACGTTATATTAATTATGTTTATTAAATGTATAAATATTAAGATATGGATAATGTAATATTTTTTTATACTTTACAATATTTTGTCTTAATTTGTTTTGGTGAAATTTTTATATTAATAGAGAATATGATATATATATATATATATATATATATATATATATAATAATAATAATTTCTGAGACACATATTTTATTATTGTTACATTTTTTTTTAATTTCTTCTACCTTTAAAAAACCCTCCTCAATTTGTTTTCTGGAAAGCTGATTTTTCAAAGGGTTTCTCGGTATAAAAAAATCAGTTAAGAATTTCACTTCCGTATATTTAAAAAAATAATGTTCTACTGGGTTTATTTGAAGAATTCTTATTGAAAGATATTATTTATGAAACAAATTGAAGATATCAATTTTGTTATTCATTGTTAATGAAACATTTTAAACATATTATTTTGACTCCAAAAAATTAATGGTCAAGATTAGTCAGTACTTTCAAAAGTAAAAAAAAAAAAATACAAAAAATTATGTAATTTTTGTTAATTATAATAATTCAAGTACATATTTTATAATTATTAATTACGATGACATATTTGAAAATATAAAATGTCTATATATTAATTAACTATATTAAATATTATTAATTATTATTTAATTTTTTGTGAACGGTATTAAACTAGTTTATTTCACAAAATGCAGCATGTTGATATGAAATAGTAAATAAACGAATTATAATCATAATGAAAAACTTTATTATTGAAAGATGTTAAAACTAGGGATAATTTTTATTTGGATAATTTGAATCGGTAAAAATTAGAATACTCTTCGAATATGAGATGTGATTCTGCTTCGGGTATTCTTAGCACATCCTTGAGTTCCTAAACGTTAAACAATGAAACTTTTACTTTTGGAGTTTCTAAAAGATCTGTTGATGACTTATCATGTCATTCATTTGAACCTTCCAAAGCTAGAACATTTGCTTTAGAAAGTTCATGGAACCTTTTAGTATTGGCAGAAAGATGAGCTGGTGGCTGACCATGGTATGATCTATTTGAACTCTGAGAAGGTGGAGTACTTCCTTTTGGAAGTTCATGAAACCTTTCATGGAACCTTTTAGTATTGGCAGAAGGACGAGCTGGTGGTTGACCATGGTGTGATTTATTTGAACTCTGAGAAGGTGGAGTGCTTCCTTTTGGAAGTTCATGAAACCTTTCATGGAATCTTTTAGTATTGGCAGAAGGACGAGCTGGTGGCTGACCATGGTGTGATCTATTTGAACTCTGAGAAGGTGGAATACTTCCTTTTGGAAGTTCATGAAACCTTTCATGGAACCTTTTGGTATTGGCAGAAGGACGAGCTGGTGGCTGACCATGGTGTGATCTATTTGAACTCTGAGAAGGTGGAATACTTCCTTTTGGAAGTTCATGGAACCTTTTAATATTGGTAGAAGGACGAGCTGGTGGCTGACCATGGTGTGATCTATTTGAACTTTGAGAAGGTGGAATACTTCCTTTTGGAAGTTCATGAAACCTTATACTTTGATAACCTTTGACAACTGGTTTATTGTTGGAGTTAACTAAAAAATACGATGGTGGAACATTTTCTTTGGCAAGTTCATGAAACCTTGTATTACCTTTGATAATATTGGCGCTAGGTGGAGTATTTTCTTTTGGGTAAATACTCTCCTTGTCTAGATTTGTAGAAAATATAGCATTTGAAATTGCTATATTCCATAGAAGAAAGAGTAGAAAAAGAGAGCTTAAGCTCATTATTTTAATGAGATATGAAAAGAAAGCTCAAGTTTGTTTCTAGTCTCTTACTGTTTGTTTGGGTGGAGAGGAAGTATGTGTTTCGATTCAAATTTATAGGCTCATGAATATGAAATGTTATTACAATTTTAACCCTAGTTACATTTGTATAATAGTTTATTAATTAGTTCTTTTTGTGGGGTAATGTTAGTTTCTTCACCTTAATAAAATTATTGTATACCTAATTGTTCTTCAATTAATATTTATTTAAAAAATAATTAAGTGAAACAAAAATTACTAAAATAGAAATTTTGAAATTTTTTACTATTACAATCAAATTAGGTATAAGTTTCTCAAGAACAATGTACTTCTCTGAAAACCATGAAAACGATTAAGAAAAAAAGATAGTTTAGGAAACTCTTCTAAATCATACTTATTCAAAATTCCTCAATAAAGTTATACCTTAAACTTTAATTAAGTGAACTTATAAGTTTTTGTATTTTCAGGTGAGTTTCTACAAATTTTTTATTATTTATTAATATTTTTCATATATTTTAATTGAATCTTCATAATTTTTTTGTTGTTAATTAGGTGACTAGATTATTTCTTGTTCCATCATCTTGTTTTCACATGTTGATGCGATGATATTCGATTAATATAAAATAATATTGTGATTATTATAAAATGAAGGGTTAAATATGTTTTTGGTCCCTTAAGTTTCAGTGAATTTTGGAATTAGTTCCTCTTCAAAACTTTATATCAATTTACTCCTTCATCTTTAGAAATGCGTATATTTAGTCCTTCTTACCAAATTTTGTTAAGTTTATTTGACATTTTAAACGCATTTTATGATAATATTTGAGTTAACATTAAACCGAAAATGTGTCAAACTATATAAACAATTCAAATACTATCATGAAATGTGCTTGAAACGTCAATATTATTTATTAATCACAATATTATTTTATAGGCTTAATTATGTTTCGGATCTTGAAAAATTTGGGAACATTTTAGTTGAGTTTACTCAATTTTTGTGGTCTATTGAGTCCTCAAACTTTCAAAACTTTTCAATTTTTCAATTATAGTTATTATGTTACCTATGTTACCATATGGCGTGACAATTATCTTGCACTGTCACTCTACTTAAATATCGTCATATAATAAATTGTTGCAAATTACAATAATGACAAGAATCTCTATAGGGTTTGTTGTTGAATTTACCTAAATTATTTTTAAAGCTAATAAAAATTATAAATTTATAAAATTAAAAATTAAAAATATATATATTTTAAATTTATAAAATTACAAGATTATAAGATTATAAAATTATAAGATTATAAGATTATAAAATTATAAATTTATAAATTATGAAATATAAAATATAAATATAAAAATATATAATTTTATAAATTTATAAATTTATAATTTTATAATTGTATAATTTTGCAATTTTACGATTTATAAACTTTAAAATTTATATCATTGTATAATTTTATAAAATTATGAAACATGAAATAAACATATATCATTTATGATTTTAAAAATTTATATTTTTATAATTTTATATTTTGATTTTTTAAATATTATATATATATATATATATTAATGTTTAAATTTTATATTTTATAAATATTAGCTTTAAGAATAATTTTAAGTAAATACAACAACAAATCCTCAATAGAAATCTTATCATTGTGGTAGTTTGCAATAATATATTATATGACGATATTTAAGAAGTGACAATGCAAGATAACTACTATGTCATATGTCATGTAGGTAATAGACAAATTTAACTACAAGGACTAAACTGAAAAATTTTAAAATTTTGAATACTCACTGAAACACAAAAATCTAATAAAAATTTAAGTCATACGAATTTAAAACGTAATTAAACCTATTTTATATTAACTATAAAATCTCTCATTTATTTAATAATAATGACACATTATACTAATCATGTCACCAAATTAAGGAAAATTTTAAATAATAAAAGCTCAGTTAAAAATATTTAATTTATGACATACTTAAAACTTATTTGAGCCTAATTTATTTATTACATTAATTTTATTTATCAAATGACTATTTTTATGATATCATAAGTTATATATTATTAAATAATTTATAAACAATATTCAATACATTGTAAAAATTAATTACAATAAATATGATTTTAGGAAAATCTCTATAACTTATTTTAGAAATATGGTAAGAAAGTTATAATATTTATGTTATATTAATCATTTTTATTAAATGCATTTTTTATGATATAATAATTTATATATTATTAAATAATTTATTGGTCAGTATTTATAAAAAATAATTACAGTAGTCATGATTTTAAACTGTATATAGCATGTATTCAAATTAAACAGTGTAATAGTAAAACATCACTTCTTCCTTTTTTTTATCAAAAAAACACATTTTTTTGTTTGAGTGATAGAAGGAAGTATTGGTTTCGATTCAAATAGTACAGACTAGTAAACGTGAAATATGATCACAAATTTCCTCATTAAGTAAGGAAATTAATAATTTAGACGTTATATTAATTATATTTATTAAATGTATAAATATTAAGATATGAACAATAAATTCGCTTTTATTGGTACTGTATAACTTTGTCTCAATTTTCTTTTAAATTCTTATATATATATATATATATATATATATATATATATATATATATATATATATATATATACTTACTGAAACACTAATTAGTGCAAAAATATATTATTTAAGATATAATTAAAAATTCTTAATTTTACTATTTTTTATGTTGAAATATTGCATAATATTAAATAATTAACTCTGATTAAAAAAATATAAATTTATGGTATTATTTAAAAAATAATTAATTATATTTGATTTTACTATATTGATGTTGAAGTTTGAAATAATTAACTCAATTAATCAAAATAATATAAATTCAGATTTTTAACTGACAAAAATATATTTTTGGTCTATAGTTTTTTAAACACAAAACAAACACTTCTTATTTTATTATTTAATTATTGATAATTTTTGTGTACATCAAATAAATTATTAAATGGTATAATATTTATGAACATTTTTATTTTCTAAATAAAGTAAAATTATATTAATGATTATTAAATAAAAATTAATTTAATATCGTTATTAACTAGTAGAATTTGATGCTTATTAATTATTTCTTAAAAGAAATCACTTATCCCATTTATTTTTCTAAGGGCTAATAAACCCAAGGCATTTTTGTACACGTCTCTTTTTCTCTTTTCAAATGGATTAACAAGCCAACGCTTTTAATGTTGACCCTACTATTCTTTGTTGACACCATGCTTTCACTTGATTGACCATTTTGCTTCTAATATCTTCCAATTTCCTCAATCAAAATTGATAGAAGACTGATCTTCTACAAAATTATCCAATAAAATATTCTTTTAAGTCACTCTTAGTCACTTTTCTATTGCTTCTTGCGATTTTCATTGTTTATGATTAGTAAAAGCATTATGACCGTTAATTTTTTTTTTCTTCTTTTTTTGTGTATCTTCTTATGTATATTCTGGTTTTTCTTTTCTTTGTGGTGTTTGTTGGAAATATGAAGACTCCTACCCGAAGAAGTTATTTTAGGAGCTAGGCTCCAAAGCATGAGGATAAGTTACAAAGAAATCCCACATGGAAAGGAAACATATTTGCTAAGCCACAAGTGCATCGCTCTACATAGTTTATAGAAACAGAGTTATACCTTTGTTTTAGGAGAGATTTTTGGAGAGAGATTTTTCTATATTAGTCTTGGGTTTTAGAAACCCTTTCTCTATATTTCTTGAATATCTTTAGAGAGCATAAGAGGGCATGGTTGTTCAAAGCATTGTAATATTTTCATCTATCATGAGGAGCTAAAACCTATGAATAATAATTGAACTAGTACAAGAGAGAAACAAAGTGGTGAAATCCACATCAATACATTTTTATTATACTGAAATAAACTCTTTCATTCAAATATGTTTTATACACTTTTCACACAACCCAAACATTATTTTATTCAAATCAAACTAGTTTAAAACATTGTGTATTCTTTCAAATCCTCTTTGATACGACACTTGTTGTATTACATCTATGCACTATACTTGTTAGATAAGTGATTGCATAAAGCATCCAACAATACATGAAAGACACTCTATTTTATGGACTTCATTTTCAATCAACTTTGTTGCCTAGTCCAGTTTTCCTAACAATATTTTGTGATGCTGATTGGGCCTCCGATGTTAATGATTGATGCTTTACACCTGGTGTAACTATATTCCTGGGTCCAAATTTAATTTCCTAGTGGTCTCACAAGTAGTAGGTTATTATCCATTCTAGCACATAAGCTGAGTATAGAAGCATGGCTCAAACTTCTGCTAAATTGACATGGATTTCCAAACTTCTTACATAATTGAATGTTCTTTTACTACACCTAAACTGTTCTGTGAATCAGAGTACAATACCTATAGCAAACAATCTTGTTTTTCACAATCACACTAAACATGTGGTAATTGATGTGTTCAATAATTGTCTATTTCTCACATTCGAGCTCTTGATCAGTGGATGCTATCTTGACTAAATCCCTCTCATATACATGTTTTGCTCTTTATGGCAAACTCAATGTGAAGAATTTTTCTACAGAATAATCTTCCCATTAATTTTGAGAAGGACCGTTAGAATAATATAGTTGATAGTTTATTTCAATTGACTTGTTTTAAGTAAGTTCTTTGTGTTTTGTACAACAATGTATTGTCTTCTATCACGTATAATTTCATATGTGACAATTGTAAGATTTTGTTAGTATTAACAAAATTTGTATGTCATAAATAGTTTTTCATGTGCATGCTTTAAGTGGTTTTTGATATCAATGGGATAGTTCTATTCATTGTTTATTTTTTTTCTCTGCTCCGATTATCTAAGAGAGTCTAATATGTGATAATTCTTGATATCGAAGAGTGGTACTTCTCGGTCGTACTTTACAAAATATTTATAAACATTATTTATTTTATCATAATTCCAACTAATTTATAATTATGACGGTCGCTGAAGGACAAATTTTTTGTCTATTTTTCAATATATGAAATTTCTTTCTTGCAAACAAGCTTCAACCTTAAATCAGATATTTCTTTTTTGTTTTGATGCCTTAAATTCAAATACTCCGGTCAAAATATTAGTTGCATGCAATCTTTTGCTTCAAGCAACAAAACAGGTTAACCATGCGTGCACGATAGCAATTCGCAACTTGGCATGAATATTTGGATAAAGCATATTAATCTTAAATTAAAAGGAATAAACTTAAATTAAAAATATGTCGTAGTCAAATTTAACATTTAATCCAACTTCATTTCATCCAATATGATGCACATTAATCCATATTAAATCTTTATCTATACAAATATCATAAATAGTATTTATTTAATTTTTAAAAATAATACTTTATTTATTTATTTAGGTAACAATTACTTAATTAATATTTACTTATCAACTTAAACTTTGCTGTGCCAATATAAATCAAATTTGTAATTGACCCAGCTGCAATGGATTATCCAAATGGGCCGAGCTATACAAATCAAAAAGCACTAAAGGCCCATTGTCGCTTTCTTTTTTCTGGGAACATTGCCTCATTTTCCGTACTTGCTAGATTCATCTTACGTTTGTTCAGACTCTGAGGATGTCTTGTGGCTGTTAGAGTGACATGTCAGCAAATTTTCTTCCCCTCAAGAAGTTAAAATGTATAATTAACCAAAATATTTGTCTGTTCAACTACAGCATCCTTTTTTTTTTTTAATATAATAATAATAATGTTTATGGCTGAGATTGTTTCCAATATTTTACAACTGCAGCAACCCAAGTTCACATATTGATTGGAACAAGGTTCTTCTGAGTGGAATTTGGTTTGGAATTATGGCTCAGTTATTGTCTCCAGTGTGTATGGAGGCACTGAAAATCCACAACCCATCATTGAATTTGTGTTCAAGAGGCTCATGGCGGATGCTGGTGAAGACTCCAAGTCATTGCACTTTTGTGACACAAAGTGGTAAGCGAAGAGGGTGTGGCAGAGTAAGGGTTACTGCTGAGGATTCAGTTTCTCCCACTGATACCATTGCAGATGATTATTATGCAGTTCTGGGTCTGGTGATGCATCAAACTCTCACTTCCTTCTCTTTACTTTCTTCTTAAAGTATTCAAAAACATGCACACATATTAATGAGTTAGGAAGTATTTCTAAGATGAAAACGTCTAAAAGTTTTGAGCTTACTGTAATCATTAGCCATGATCTGAATGTTTGCCAAATCTTAGAAAATGGAGAGTGAGAAAGATATTACTGGTAATTGGCTAAATCAGGTGGATTTCAAAAGCAAAATAGGGTTTTGTATATAATATAATTAACATGTGGTTGGTATGGTTTTGTAGCTTCCTGATGCCTCACCAGAGCAGATCAAGAAGGCATACTACAATTGCATGAAATCTTGCCACCCTGACTTGAGTGGCAATGATCCTGAGACCACAAATTTCTGCATGTTCATTAATGAAGTGTACACGGTTGGTTCCATTTTAAGCTTCTAAAGTTTTAAGCTTTGGAGGGAAACGTTGTTGAAGTTTTCTGTGTGCTTTTATTGGAAATTGACTATTGCAGTGCAGGTGCTAAGTGATCCCATCCAGCGCAGGATTTATGATGAAATTCATGGCTATTCTTTAACTTCAATCAATCCTTTCCTCGATGATTCAAGCCCAAGGGATCATGTCTTTGTTGATGAGTTCAGCTGCATAGGTAATTTCTCCTTCTCCATGCAAACATTATTACCTTAATACCGGTTATACTTGTAAGTTTTGCTGTGAGAAATTAAAAAGCCTTTTACAGGCTGCAAAAATTGTGCAAATGTAGCCCCTGATGTGTTTGCCATTGAAGAGGACTTTGGAAGAGCCAGAGCATTCAACCAATGTGGGAACCCTGATTTAGTTCAACAGGCCATTGACAGTTGGTATTTCTAATTATTTTTACTGACTTGGCGTTTTAGATTTGCTACTGTTTCTAAGAGTAGACTTAGATTTAGAACATTTGCAATCACAATAATATTTTGTCAGAGATTGCTGGAACCAATTTAACTTAACCTTTGTTTTTTATTTTCAGCCCTGTTAGCTGCATTCATTGGACATCTGCTGCACAACTATCATTACTTGAAGATGAGATGCGCCGTGTAGAACGTGTTAATGTAAAGCCTTAGTTATATAGTATATAAGTCTTCCACATTTTTTTGCTTTAACAATCTCTAAACACTGAAGATAAGTTCATTACCTCTTCAAAACAAGCAAAATCATCACTTCTTGTTTTGGCACATGCTTTTGAACTTTTCAGTTCGAGCTTCTTAACAGTTTTCTTGGTATTTTAGCATGTGAGGAATGAGTTCAGATTCTCTACTGGATTTTTCAATGTTGTCCTCTGCTGGATAAACAAAATACAGTGATGTTGATGCTTTAAAAATATATTTAATATATTTTAAAATATCAAAATCAGTGTCTATCCGTGTATTTTGAAGACACAACAGTAAAAGAACACAAAAGAAACCCAATAGAGAATCTAAATTCATGAGGAATAATTTCAATGTTCTTCCACATGTATAGTCCCTATGGCTTTTCTTTATTTCTTTTTTTTTTAATACACGAAGCTTTCTCCTGGTTAATTTTTTTAAACGAAAGAAGATACTGAACTTCCATATGAAATCAACAAACCAGTAAGTGATTTATTATATTGTAACTCTTCTATGAGCAGGTTGCCCTGATGGTATCAGGAATGGGAACAGCATCAATTGATGTTTTCAGAATGGTAAGAATAAAGAAACAAATGCAGGAATATTGAAATGTTTAAAGTAGCATGAAATGATAAAAAAATTTCTTTTCAGAATGTTATAACTCTGAATATTTCGTCTTTTAACTTGTAATCACAGATTTGACAATTCTTAATTTTCAAGCAGATTAAGTGTTGTAATAGTACTTCTCTAACATGATATCTATGTATTATTGACAGGCAAGTTCTAGATGGGAAAAGAGGCAATCAAAAGTCTTGGTTAGAACTCCTATATTCAATGTCTTCATTTTTATGTTTAATGTTAAAAATTTCACTTATTTACATGTAGTCAATTAATCTCATTATCATATTTATTTAATTCTCTCTTGAGTATAATATTATTATTTCTGGGTTGTTTCTGCATCCTATTATGTAAACTAAAAAAAATGTCACGGTACTAGAGGGAGATTGTGCTCAAATATTTCAGAATTCTGAGTTTATTAGTCCTGAGCTAATATTATTCACTTTTATAATGCTAGTGATCAATCAATGAGTGGTTTAGAAAATACCTATCTGAATAGACTTTTGTTGATATATTAATGAAAAATAATTTATGCATGACTGATTTAGTTTCAAGAAAAATCAAATATTCATGGAGCTTCTTGCAGGAAAAGGCAAAATTTAGAATGATGAAGCAAGAAGGTTCTGATAAGAAAAATTCATACTGGGACAATCTGTGGGGCAAACAAAAAGACTACCAAAGTTCAGGTACGAGGATGTGAAACTACAAAGGGGATATAAACTTCAAATTATTGTAAATTATTAAAATTTGCATTTTAGAAATCTCTGTTTTTTGTCTTTTTAGGTGTTGTATTGTTTTAGAACTTGGTTTTTTTGTATTTCTAGTTGTAGAAAATGATGAAGTTTTCAAATGGTAATTGTTTTGCAGATGAGGAAGTTGCAGAAAGAGCAAGAAGAGCTGCTTCAGCAGCACGAAGATGGAGGGAATATTCAAGGAAAGGTGTTGATAATCCTCTGACATTTAAACTCCCAGAAGCAAACCCTACCAAGGAAAAATGAACATTACTTAATTTACCTTCTGTATAATTTACTCCCATGTAATTAATTCATTTATAGCCTCTCATGAAACTATATGCATCAACTATAGTTATACAATATAAGAAAACTATTACTAACTCTTTTTACTTTTTTGGTTAAGTTAAGCTCGTCCTTTTTTTTTTTTTTTTTTTCATAAACAGCTTTTTCTTGAATCATGGTTGTAGAATATTCTTTCACGTGTATCATAGCAGACGCATTCTTTTTCTTTTCTGTGCACAAATAATTGCAAACGAGTCTTCTCTTTGCAGATTCAAGTATGCAACCCAATAGACGAACATGAAATGCAAAATACACGACCAAAGCATAAACATTATACGAGGTTAATTATGTGTGATAAATCTTTTGCATAGCATATGAAGCAACTATATAGGATCGTTTAAGGTAACTTAACTTCTGGCTTGGTCTTAACGGAAAATGGAGAACTACCTGAATCTTTGTATGAGTGAGCAACTTTATGTTATAATCAGAAAATGATTAACATAATTGTAGCCTCCTAAGAGCACCAATGTTGTGGCCCATATCAATACTTGAGAGAATATACTTTGCTCGCACAAAAAGACGTTTCATACTTGACTTTTATGTATGGAGCTCCTCAATAATGTATATTTTGATGAATAATTTAGTACCAATTTGGTTCATGTGTAACTTCTTTTTGGTATTCAATGTCTAACTTCAACTTTAATTTGAAATACTCTAATCACATTGAGTTCGCCGTAGCAGGTACAGAGAGTCTTCAAGTCAGAATTTCTCACCATGTTCAACAATTTGCATCACCCGTTTATATGTAATTTTTTGAAAATAAAGATAAAATAAATAATAAGGATGAAAAAGCAATTATTTAAAATATAAATAAAGAGGCATTAAGAAGTAGTAATTATAAATTTTCCATTTGGGAATTGTATAATTGAATCCAAAAATATATTAAGAAGGGGATTTTGGTGAAATATACATGAAGAGTTAAAAATACCCATTGGATGATGGAATTTTCAAAACAATGTATACTTTTTAAATTCCTTGCTTAAATTAAAAGCTTGTGTATTTGATCACTCTCAAATTTGTTTAAAAGTATGAAAAAGTCAATTTGATCTAAAAATCGAGAAACACAATGATTAAAAAAATTGAATTTAATCTCTAACCTCTTTAAAGAATGCTTTTTGAGTATTGTCTGATACAATCATGAGACCCCATTTGGCAGTGGAGTTGCATGAGTGGATGGAAAGTGGAGATGACTTTGTTTTTATTTATCTTAAAGTGCCATAACAATGGGTCTTAACATTACATAATTCAACATTATACTAAAAGTGGCTGCATCCACTCGAGTGTAAATAATTACTAGCGGCCCTGTTTTTCTTCTTGTTTCTATCACTCAGACCCGGCCATTCATTTTTTTTCACTTAACAATATTATTTATTCAACTTGGGTTGGTGTGAGCCTGTGTCGACCACATCATTCAAAACCTATTGTTCAACCTATTGAGTTGTTCAGTTATCTAGAAAGGAGAAAACAAATAATTGAAGAAACATCAATAGTGTCTCAATGCACTTCAAAACAAAAAACAAACCAAAATTCTCTGGAGGTAGAGTTATGCTCCAAACAAGATGGAAAAATGGACCATTCATGTACCTTCTCTTCCTATCATATGCTTCATTTGTCAAACAAATTGATGAAAACTGCACATGGGAAAAATAGGGAAAAAGGGTACAAATTACAAAATATCACATTGGAAATGTATATGTACATGTATTATTGTTGCAGATAGAGTCAAACATATACATCTAAGGACTTTCAAAACATAAAAAACAACATTGTTGTTGCAGTTGACAATACTTTCCGTGGCGAAAGCCTAATAGATCGAATCACAGTCGTGATATTCGGAACTGTTACGCTTTTAAGTAGAAAGAGTTTGAATGCGACTAATAGTTATAGTTTTTAATCGAAAAGGGAAATCATTCATTGTTATCTTACACTAGATGCTACTGTATGAGCCCAGAACCTGAGATTATCCTTCATGTCTATCTCATTTCCTACAACTGGTACCCTCCAATTTAGCAATGGATTCACATATTTCTTTTGGTCTAGAACACCCCAAGCTTCTGATAAATAAGGCCTGCAAATCACAGTTTCATCAATGTTATGTTCTGAACTCACTTCTTCTGCATCTTCTCTTCCTAGCCTTTGCAACCCTGGAATCAGAGAAACCAATCTTGAGTCTTTGTCTTCCTCGGAAAACACAAAACCCAAATCCATAAACCCTTTTAGCTCCTTGAACTCAAGGTCTGAGAGGCTTCTTGTAGCTTTTCCTTTTCTGAAACTTCTTCTTCTTCTTCTTCTATCACTGTGACACACTTTTTTGGCAGTGACTACTCGTTCATCTTCGTGCTTTCCATTACCTTTTTCCAGTGGAAAATATCCCACTTCCTTCCCAGAAAGAATTGGCATCAGCTTCGGTGGTGTGAGCACAGAATTTGGTGATGGAAAATCAGAGAAAACACCCATGCTTGACCCCAGGTTTTGGTCACTAAGAGACCTCACTTGCAGTGTTGGAACTCTGAGGAGGTTTGAATCAAAAGGAAGCGCTTCCTTCACAAGGGACAAAGAGGTTGTGTCCGCTGTCGCATGAAAAGTTGACGAGGTTTTGTTGGTGAAAATTGTTGTCTGAAACCAGAAGGTATCAAACAGTTTCAGAACTTGTTCTGCATCCATTGCTTTGGTTCAAATGAATGCTGAGTAAAGAAACGTGTTTAGGGACAAGAAGAAGAAGAAGAAGAAAAAGAACCAATAATCAAGAATATTAATGCTAAAGGGCATTGCTTGATTGCCCCATACTTTATAGCTCCCATTTTATTGCAATGTTGGATATCTGAAGCCCTTTTCTCAAAAGATTTTGTTTATAAACCTATTATTTTAAAGAATTATGTTATTTATCATTAATTCTCAAAACAAATGTTTAAAAAACGAAAATATATAGAGGGTGTTTTCTCATACCTTGTCTTTCTAATTCAAAGATGTATGAATGGTAGCTTTTTTTAATTAAAAAAGAAATCAAACACACCCATAAAGTTTGAATTATTAAATCTGCATCTCTCAATAATGCAAATGTTACATTCACACTCTTTTTTTTTTTTTACTTTCCTTTATGAGAGTTAAGAATTTTATCTGTCAAATAGTGACTACCGTCTTAACTTCTTTTAAAAAATCAAACTACAGTTAAATGAATTGACTGATATTTTAAAGTTACAGTTAAATTTATATTTATTTGTCTTAATAGAAATGTATTTATTGAAAAAACAAAATTGTTTTAAAAAGTGATTTATCTATTTTCATTTTTAACCAAGGTAAATAAATTTATCCATTTTTTTATATGACTAGACTATATTCTTATTCAAATATCATTTGAAAGAAATATAGCAATATAAATATAAATTTGATATGATTTCAACACTCTTAAATGTGAAATGCCTTAATGAGTCAATTGCAAAATTAACTACAAGTATGTGAACATCAACATTAACCACACACATATTCTACAATTTTAATTTTAACGAGTAGGAAAAAAATGGTTAGAAACATATAAAAAATGGTTGAAACATTTTAATGTGTATTAGTTGTTAGGTGTTAGTTGAAGAAATAAATAAGTTGTGAAGGACATGATCAACAATTTTCTTCGCTCATTTATTTTGCAGATCAGTGAAGTCTTGTTCACTTATTTGTGAACTTATGAGAACTGAAATATGAATGTGAGTAGATTTGACTTCTGTATCCGACTAGGCTATTTATATTTATAGTTTTCTCTTTGATATATTTTTTTCCTCTTTACGTATAACAACGGGGTGCTCATACATAATTCTTTTCCTTAATATTCCGTGTTCGTATTTTTTAATTTTTAAAAAATTTAAGTTAAAATTAATAATAAATATATATTAATTTTTAAAATAGTTATTAAATATAAAATTAAAAAAATTAAAATATGTACATAAAAAATTTTAAAATAATAATTTAAGACAAGAAATTTTTAGAATAACAATTAAAAATAAATTATTTATAAAATAATTAACTTTTAAAATAATTAAAGGTAAAACTGATATTATGAAATGTGGATATAAAAAAAATCATCTTTATATATTAATATAGATTTAATAATAAATAATTAATGCCTAATTTAAAGAGTGACTAATATTATTAAATAAAAATAAGGCTAAAATATTTTTTTAGTCCTTAGATTAAATTTTATCTGTCCCCAAATTTAAAAGCATTATTTTAGTCCCTTAAATATAATTTTGACATTTCAAGTCCTTCAAATTTAAATATAATTCTTTTAGTCCTTCAAATTTAAAAAGTTTAAAAATTTATAAACATAATTAACATATGTTTAATTTGAGAAAAAATGTTTTATTAGTGTTTGAAATGTTTTCATATTTTTCTTTTTTACATTCTTCCTCTCTACGTGTAATAAAACAGAAAATTTAATAAAAGTTTTAAAAATTGTCATAAAGCTATTTGGATAACAGACATGAATATATAGATTATCTAATTACTAACATTTACTAGTTAAAAACATTTTCTACAAAACTTTTGTGCAAAGGGATAGATAGGATGAGCACCAGGTGTATAATGTAATAAAGACTTTTTATCTTGCTTTATTGAGATATTATTATTATAGCATTTATTATTAATTAGGAAATATTTTCTTAATCTATTTATTTATGCATATTATTTTATTGATATAATTATGGACAATATTTGATTGGATATTATTTTATGAACATAATTATGGACAAGATATTGATTGATATAATTATAGACATTATTTGATAAACATTTTTATGAGTGATATTTTTTATCTTTATTTAGTTAAGTGTATATATATATATATATATATATATA
>Ga0214543_1005442_pt1 | contig 23422 bp, 13 predicted proteins | sample CNSS2metaG_FD_160094 | JGI IMG/M metagenome (GOLD analysis project Ga0214543, IMG submission 160094) | Root nodule microbial communities from cowpea collected in UCLA plant growth center, Los Angeles, California, USA - CNSS2 | ecosystem: Host-associated > Plants > Roots > Nodule | place: USA... | reverse complement strand
ATATATATATATATATATATATTACATACAAACAGGGCACAGTTGCATGTATTGGTGGGGGTGGCTTTGGCTTCTCCCCAAAGAAATTGTACACACACACACATATATATATATATATATATATATATATATTCATTCTAAAGGAAAATAAATATATATTATAACTCTTGATAATGATTTTATATTTTTTGTTTTATTTTTAATTTCTTTTCTTAATCATTGCATCTCATTTTTTTCGTCCTATTATTTCTTTCCACTCAAAATAGTTGCATTTTAACTGACATTTTTTATAATTTTTAAGGCATTCCCTTTTTCTCCTGATTTCTTAGCAAAAAAATGGGAAGATTGTTTTATCATCCAATCGTGTAAATTGTTATCTGTGCTAACGTTGTCGGTTTCATCATAATTAATTCAAGGTCATGTCTAGGATATCATTTAATTGGGCAATTATAAAATATTACAATAATAGTTTAAATAATCAGGGTTGTTATTCTCGATACTAAAATCTAAATTGTTGTTTAAGGAATATGAAGATTGATTTAGAATTTGAAATAAAGTGATAAATATAACAGGAATTTCCTATCACTAGATTTCTTGTTTAATTTTTAAAAATTGATTCTCTTTTTATTTCGCTTTAGTTAGAGTGTTATACTATTTCGTTTTATTTTATTTCTGCAGATGTAATTTTCATGATGTATGACTAATTATTAGTTAATTATAATTAACCCTAAAAGAATTGCCTAGCACAACCGCTATTATGTAGTGTTAAAAAAACATACAAAATTCTGAAATATAAAATATCCTAGAATATCTAGATACTTACTTGTAAATACTAGAATATGCTCCATAATCTTGTAATCAAATTAACTCTTACACCCTGTTTGTTTTTAAAGGCACGGAAAAGCTCGGATAGAAGATAAAAGAAATGCGAAGAGAGTATAAAAAGAACTTAGAAAAGCCTTGTAGAGTTTCTCTACCAACAAAAAAACTATATTTCCATTTTTCTTGAATTAAGGTCAAATCCCGACTTTAACATTGTTCTTGTTTTTTATTCGTATCCTCCACCTTTTATATTTTATTCCCATATCACATTACTCCTTCACCACTTTACATTCTAACTATTCAAATAATTCATTTTAACATATTTCATTTTTTTTAATAGGTAAATTGTTTGCAGAAAATGAATGTTTCGGCCACATTTTGGATTTTTAATTTGTTTTTTCTCTGTCCTCAAGCTGCATCTTCATATGCAATTTACACTCTCTATACTGCACATAGGGGATTCAAGATACTGTATAACTGGAACAAAATTACACTAAGAGCTTATACATTCATTTATGCATATATAAAAGTACAAATCCCTGAATTCCATAAACATGAATTTTGACAAGCCAGTACCCGACAAAGAATAAACTCAAACAAAATTCTGGAATAACAGTAAATGGTAAAAAAAATGCATTGGAATATTCTAAGTGTCTGATTGTAAAAACTAAAGGATTGTGATCAAAATTGATTTAGAACAGAGTGATTTAATACATCGAAACCAACAGAGTGACCGAGTATAACTAGTGTGAAGGGAGCAGCACCTGCTGGTCATCATCTGTTCCAAAATACCGATCCCCAAACTCACCCATGCCAGGTATGACACGGAAATCTTCATTCAAACCAATTTCAATATCAGATGTCACGATCTTTATTTTTGGGAAGCTTTTGCAGACCACATGAACACCTTGAGGTGCCTGACAATATGAGAGCATATATGTAAATCATTATCTACAAAATTATGGGAAGATATAGTGATATATTGAGGAACCACAAACATTAAGAACTTACTGATATCAGATTGAGAAATATAATGTTGAACTCTGGTACACCCTTCTTTAAAAGTAGAGAAATTGCTTGAACAGCCGAATTACCTAAAGATGAAATGTTTTTCAAAATGAAAAATCAATAATATCCTTATTATGCTAACTGTTTGTTACTTGACTTAATAAGTCGCAGCTGATTGCTGACTTTTCATATACTTATTTACACAATGTAAAATATTCAACCTAGGACATAAAAACCACCATAAAAAAATAAAAGAAAAAGAAAAACATGATGAGAATGCAAACCTGTGCCTAAGATAGGATCCAAAAGCAATACATGTCTATCTGAGATATCCTTTGGCAACTTCTCATATATTAACTGCTCAATAATCAAAGGATCAGTTAGTGACCCTGAAATGAAGACGCATATATAACCAAGCACACAGATGACGAACCTGTTGACCATTGTCACCTTCTCTGTGAATAAGAATTTTCCCAATTTTGATGCCTTTGCAGCATGCTCGTAAAGCATTTTCCATACTCTCGCCACTGAGATTGGATCGTATATCAAATTTAAAGACAGTTTCTTTTCTAAGCAATTATTTCTTATTTATCTAAAATTACATTATCATCATAGGAACAAATCAAACAAAGGAATAGGAAAGAACATATTTTAGTCAATACTCTATAGCAAGGATGACAGATATTCGTAGAAAAAAAAAATCTACACTAAAACAATACCTCCGGATGATGGAGACACCACACAACCTCTTACAGAAATCCACACCACTGTAAACCGATCCTGCATTAAAAGACAGTATAAATTGAAACCATAAAAAAGTAAGACATGAAACAAACTAGTTCTACATTTTGAATGTTCGAAGGAGAATGTCAACTAAGAAGCAGCCACGAAAGCTTATCATTTTTAGTATGGCAATTGCGGCAATTAACATCATGAGCAGAACATGTCTCTCAACCGTACAATGCACGATACCCCCTTTGGTTCCCATTCTATGAAGTATCTACTGGACTCGGAATTCAGACTGCAGAAATGATATCTAGCACTTCCAAGAGGTCCAACATAAGTTAGACATTTCTAAAACAAGGCTAGAAACATGTAGTCCATGTTCCTCCTAACTTTTGTGACATGATACAGAAAGAATTTAGAAACCAAATATACCCAACAGGCACATCACCAACCGCACTTTCAAGTAAAATGAGAAGAGAATAATGCATCATTAGAGGTCCATATAATACTAGCCAAGAAAATTATGATTGAAAAAGAACAGCATACCAGTTGGAGTGATTACTTGCTTTTCCGTAAATGGAAGATGCCCTAGGCCATGTTCTACAACCTTTTCAAGTGAGAAAATTTTCATCATTAATGCTTAAAGAAAATGTCATGTCACCACTGAAATTAAAAGCAGCAAATGAACCCCCTTTACATACCAAACGAATCAAACGGTCAGAATAAAATACAAAGTCATGTTTCGTTGTTTGAGAATCCCGAATCAGGGTATGCATACCCCGTATCTGCATCGAAGCAATTATCCTGATTATTCAGCCTCCAGTAGCAAAATCAAAATTTGGATCTCTAGCCATATAGGGATGATTGAAAAAATTCAACAAAAGATAAGGGATACCTGAAAAGTAGACTGAATGACATATAAGCTAGGGTATATTTTACACAAGTCATGCTGCCCAAGCTTCATGCGGATATGCTGTACAATCAAATCGATAGCTACATGATTATCTCCTCCACGGGGTATAATGATATCGGCATACTTCTTGGTGGGAAGAATAAAGTCATCAAAAGCCGGCTTCACAAATTTAGAATACTGTATCAAGTATACAAGAATCAGTAACTAACAATATACAGTAAACTAAAAAGGGAATATAATAGCCTGCTTTATTAACAAAACCAAAAAAACAGATCATTAAAGATTGAAGTTCACAAAACAGAGTAATTACAAGTTTTCTAATCAATGAAATTGCATAACAGTCTGTCAGCAACATGAACTAAAATAGCATATCCAAGTCTTGAAATGCAGTGAATGTAAGAAACACGAAGGCAAAAGCAAAACAAAAAAAACAAAAGACAATCAAAGTATGAAAATGGAAGCGCAATTGGTGTGGCTGGAGAGTAGCTACCTGATCGAGCACAGCTCCAATATCACGAGCATTGTCAGCAGTATCCCGTTTAATTCTTCTCGCCAAGCGAATATCAGCATCTGCACTGAACATTTCATAATGTTAAATGACAGCATAACTTCGTATTGCAACAAATACATAAAATATAAAAGTATGCATGCCTGTAAAATAGCCAGAAAGAAGACAAATGCAATCGTTGATAAAAATGGAAACCGGTATAAAATGGGTGGGGGAGGCAAAGATAGTGTCAATTAGCACGTGAGAAGGACATGAACAATTTTAGATAATGCGAAGAATATCCACTCTCCTATATCACAAAGTGAATTAGGAAGGGAGAAATTTAAGCCCTCCAGACTAAAAGGAATGAGTATGATAACAGAACCTACAAAAAGTAAGAAATATCAAAGCCACAGGAAACACAATAATAGAATACAGTACGCTATAAACATAATGGAAATAAAATAATAAAGGACCTGTGTCGACAAATATCTTCATATTCATCAATGCCCGTACTCGTGGATCATGGAAAACAAGGATACCTTCCAAAATAATAACATCCGCCAGGTTTACCTGCAAAACACATTAAACCAACATAAAATGGAAGTGTGGAAAAAAAATGCATATAAATTTCACTCTGCTGGAAATAATAAAACTGCACAAGAAGCATATATACTGCACGATTTGGCAATCATTAGTAACCAAACTATTCAAATTCAAATAAGAAAATCGCTGTCATGTCATCCTAATATATTTTTGCTTGATCTATACAAATAAAATAACAATTCTTTATCATGATACAAAAACTAAAAGTAGTGAACTATATCAGTCTTAGCCTGTTTTGTTAAGCATTCCAAGATCGTGGCGTAAAAGTTATTAATAAAAAGTGGAAAATATGAGATACCCGTCTCGCTGGAAAAACACCACTTTTGTAACCCTTAAAATCATACTTCGGAATATCTACTGCTTGGCCACGCTTCAACTTGTCCATAACACGTAGCAAATGCTCAGTATCAAAAGCTTCTGATGATATCAAAAACATGAATTAGAAATAAAGTAGCTATAAAGTCCAAGGACCATCATTTACATATATAAAAAAGATAAACGCTTTTAAATTTGCTATCTTATCAGTTATTAGGTGTATTATATTTACCATTACGAAGTGGGCTCAGCTAATAATTATGCTCCCTAGGTACTCAAGTCTAGTATTATATGAACTTTTGTTCAACCTTTAGAATGCTCATGATGCACATAATACATTTAGTAACACTGTGACATGAATTTGCAGCGGTTGCACCAACCATGCTCATCTATAGGCTAAATTCGAGAATATTCTAGCTCTGAAACTTCGTTAAAACTTTAAGTTCAAATCACTTAATTTTGAGGTAAATTATGACGTAAATCTTTCAAATGTTAATATCCTGAAGTATTTTGAGAGTAAGAAAGATGAAGTTTGTACCCACTAAATGAAATGGATTTGTTCTGGTAGAAATTTAAATATCTATAGGGAACTGTAAGACCAGGCCCTTTATAATGTCTTAATGTAAAGAGCAAATCACTAATTAATAAGGAGTTACAATTGAACTTACCAGGATGGTCAAAGTTGTAATCTTGTACTCTTATAAGTTCCGCCTCGGACAAATTATGGTAAAATGAATCCTGTTGTAAAATAAGTAATTCATTTATTCCTCTTGGCATTCCACCACGAGTGCAATAAAACTCATCGATCCTAATTCTTAAACACGAAACCTCAAAAACGTAAAAAGACCAAAATACAAAAGCAAAAGTAGAATATATGAATAAATAAATAACTAAAAAGGTTAAGATCATCATTCAAGCAACTCACGTGAGTTGTCATAATAAATATTTTATACTTCATTTAAATTCAAATATCAGAAAAAAGTTGATGTAGGAAATTTAAATGCAAACAAATCTAAATAATTAGTCCTATTTAATATTCCTGAAACACCATTCTTTTTATGGCTATTCTATTTTCATTGAATTGCTTTTATTTATTATATCAAATTCCAATAGTGTATTTATATATATATATATATATATATATATATATATATATATATTAATTGAGAGTAATAAAATTGAACGATATTAACTGACTTTCTTAATTAGTATGAAATTAATTCTGTTTATTCATTTTTCTTACCGTAAGCAATTCAATAATGTTTTTCCCAATCCGCCAAGTCAATAAATTTTCCTAAAATGACCCAAAATTTGACCGTTCTTTAATATTATATTATTGATATTCACTTTAATTTATAATATTTTTATGTCATTTGTTAGAATAAAAAATATATAATGATTTTTACTTACATAAATTTTTATTTCAAAATTTAAAATGGAGAAAACACAGAAAACAATTATATATATACTAATGTCTATTATTTACTTTTTATAATAATGAAAAAAAATAATGTCTACTAATAATTCTAACTATAAAATGAATTTTAAATTAATCACAACTTAAAAAAACGTTAAGAAGTATATTATGAAAATATAAATTATATTAAATGATAAATAAAAGTAAATTACCTTTTATTAAAACATATATATACTAATATTCAATATTATGAAATTAATTAGACTCTATTAAAAAGTAGAAAGCACTATTGCTTTATATACCAAGTAAGCTTTGTTTGCAACCCATGAAAATTGCTTGGCAACACCCAAAAAACAAGACATTTATAATGACAGAAGAGCACCTACATTGGAGAGGCCGTAACTGTAAAAAATGTTAGAAAACATATCCGAAGAACTTTTAACTTTTGTCAACTAAACAAGGTCTATTCCAATGTGACTTCTGTTGGTGAGAAAATCATTGATATTGTTTGGGAAATTGAGGGAGAAAAGTATACGTGTTCATGACAAAAGAGGTGGTGAACAACACAATACTGGTGCCCAACATAATGTCAATATTCAATTGAAAATAGTACAGAACAAAGATCAACAAAACAATCTATTCAAAAGATTTTGGGATATCACTGGGACAATATGACCGAACAAAATACTAAGGGAATTCAAATATAGGAGGATACACGGTGCTAACAAGTTATAATCCCTGAAGCATAAACTGAAAACTACTGGCTGTTTTCCGTAAATATGTTTGAGTCACATACTTAAATACTTATAAATTATCAATCTAATCACCACTAAGTATATATAAAAAAATTCACTCCATTTTTTCCATATCTTTTATTGTGTCTTTTTTATCTCTATCATTTATCTCATCCATTTCTATTTTCTTCTTATTTATTCTTCTGCTCGAATTCAAAATGCAATGGACTCTTAGTATTTTGTATATTATAAATACCTGATTAACAAGTACAACTCGTTGGTCATGAAGCTGCTGAATAATCATATCACAAACTGATGTCTTACCAGAGGCTGCTCCACCAGCAACACCTATCACATGCACAATCGAAAAAAAGTAAATAGAAAAGGAATTAGAATCATAGAAACCTAATAAAAATTGCTAAGATGTGAAAATGAGACATCCATAGCTGTCAAGATCTTATTTTCAAAGCTTCTGCTTCTAACTTTGAAACAAATAAAATTTCAATATTAACTAAGCCAGTTTGCCTGAAGCTCTAATTTATATGATTAGGGGTTAGGTGTGTGAGGTAGCCCCAGTTTCAAAACTGTAGAATGACAAAGTACCAGGAATAATCAGGAGAAATGGTGCAAGAACCTAGAGTCTGTTCATTTTGGATCAATTTTTCCACAAATAATTACTAGAGAGGAAAAATAAATAAGACTAAAATTAGTTTATGTATAAATCAAAAGTAAAATTTTTAGAAATTAACATAAAGGGAAGTATTTTCATTTGATGTGAATTTTTAAGTTTTCTCAAGTATGACGACTCTGATTTCATGTTCTAACAACCAATATGAATTCTGAGTTGGTGGTAGTTTATCTTTCACAATCAGATAAACTTCTGTTTCAAGAAAATTGTATTGAAGAATAATGTCTTCAAAGGTAATGTTGTTCTCCACTTGACCACAAAAGCTAATGGCTCACTGGAATCATTTGCTAATGCTGGAGGAAAAGGAATACTGGTGATATTCCTCTGCCTTAACAAAACAGCAGAATTCACACATGGAGTCTGGAACCTCAGTTTATAGCAACCAGATCCTTAGTATACTTAGTATACTTAGTATACTATTGTACAATAGATGAGGGCCAAGAAAAAAGACAAAGTTAATACAAGAAGTGCCCACTTTGACTTCCATGACACAAATAGACAAAAATGTGATTTTATGACCGCATAGGTGGGTTGCCATGAAAAAACAAACCTATCACGAATGGTTGTTTATTCATGTCGGTTGCAGAAGTAGTCGGTTGCTCTGTGCCAGCGTTTCTTTGATCTATACCATCCATGTACACTCCAGAAAAGTGAACCTCAGATGAAGACTCCATTAAATCCACAGCTGACTTAGTTCCCATGGACAAAGACCTAGAAAAATAAAACGTCAAACAAAGACTCAATAAAAGACAGAAGAATATGAGTAATAATAATAATAATAACAATAATAGTTTTTACAGTTTTCCAATGTATCTGGGCTGATTGGATCAATCAAAGACAGCCATTTCACATTAACAGTAATGCTTAATCTGGATTCACCCATCCAGATGAAGTTCATTCAAACCTTCTAAAAGATGATTTCAGTACACCATACAAGAATCCAAGAATCTTAACAATTGCCACTTCCTAAAGCGTTATACATATAAATAATCAGAAAAGCGTTATTATATATTCAAGAACTGAACTAAAGGACAAAAGAAGTATAAACAAGTATTGTGAAAATTCGTTCTGTCCATGGCATGATCTATCAAATAAATAATAACTATTCAAGACAGACATCATCAACATCATCAGACGCTTCCATCCGATCCGATGGACAAAAAAGAACATGATTCCATCACCATGCGGTGCACGTAACAACACTCCAGCCAAAGAGAGAGACAGAGAGGTTTCAAGGTTTATATACATTTGCGTGCAACCAAACCAGAAAACAGATAAATTAAAAACGCAGCCATTGTAGTATGAAGCGAGAGAGCGCAGCCATTAATGGATTAATGCAGTTTTTCTGAGTGAAGAAATCCAGATCCAGACAAAAGAAGAAACGAAATGCGGAGAGGATCGAAATAGTGAAATAGTGAAAGGTGAAACGTACCTTTGAAGTGAAAGAATTGTAGGAAGACGAAAGAGGAACGGAGTGAAAGAAAAACGAAAGAAAGGGGAAATGAATATATAGCAGCAGCATACGGTGGTGCACTCTCTCTGGCGCTGCCTTTTCACCTTTTTTATCGTGCTGTTTGTATATATAGTGACGTCGATTGAAACCATAAACAGAAAGAGATAAAGAAATCTTGATTTCGGCTCCACTTCAAATTAAATCGAAAATAACAACAAAAAATACCTTGTTCCTTTTACTCCATTTCAAGAAATCAAAATTTGGATATGTAATTAAATTTTAAAGAGAAAATATTTATTCCATTAAATATTTTCATGAATGCTATTGAAAATATTAAATATTAAAATTCATTGCATTTTTGTTTTTCCTTGATAACAGTGCAATTTTGTTTTGTCGGGCATTCTCTAAATCCCTGTGGTTAATAAATGCTTAATAGATCCTATTAATGTGTGATTAGGTTTTGATGATTGTGATGCGATGCAATAACGTAATTAAACGAGGTGCTGATGTAAGGTAATGATTGACATATTAATCAGTAAAATAATTTTTTTACTGCTAAATTTTGACAATTTTTTTTTATAATTTAAGTATTATTTTTTAATTAATTTTATATTTTTTTATTTTTAATATTTAAAAATTACTTAAAAGATGACATAATTTAGTAATCAAAATACTATTAATTATTAAATTAATATATTTTTGAAAAATGTGTTACGTAGAAGAATTGGGATGAGACAGGAGAGTGTGGTTGGTTAGTGGGTCTGTGTTGTGTAGAGTTGAGTAAGCGAAGAAAAGTCTCTAAAATGAGGACCCCACAACACGAGTATTAGGCGTTGTGCTGTCACCGAAATTTTTAGCGTCAAATTTCATTCGGCACTGAATCTCATGTCTCTACCAACCTTCCTTCTACAACTTTCATTCACCACTCCCATTTTACAATTATTTTCTAATACCAAATTTATTTTTCACTCCCATAAGTATATATTTTTAAAATTAATTTTTGAAAAAAAAAAACTCCTCAGATTAATTTTTTAAATGTACACGTTTATTTTCAGGTTAATGTTTGGTTTTTTTCAAATGTTATAATAGATTTGTTTTGTTTTTAAATTTTATAAAAATAATGTAAATTGTTTGCAAAAAAAAATATATTTTATATAATAAACAGTATGGTCTGTCTTATGTTAAAAAATATTATATAATTTGGAACGAATTGAAAAATAGTCTAAGAATAATAATATTTTTAAAAGATGATTTTCAATTAATTAATTAATTAATATTCAAGATTATAAATAAAATTTTATTTTTCAAAAATCATTATTCTTTAGAATTTAGTTTTTTAAACTTTATTCTACTTTATATTTAGAATTCTAATCCTTATCTTTTATCTTTTAAAATATCAAAAATCACAATATTTATCATAGCAAAGAATTGTACTCATTCATCTAATTGAAATAGATAATCGCATTTAATAAGTGGGTAAGTTTGTTTTTTTCTTTATTTTGTGTAGGACATAATATTTTGAATTGCATGTGGCTTATAATCAAATGCATGTGACGGTTAAATTTAATATTTAGTTGTGATCGTAAGAGTATGGTAAAAATTGAAGTTTTGCTTAATACTTGATGATTTAATTCGGATATTAGTATGTCTTAACATGGTTTAACATTCTATAAATAAAGAATATTAGTGTTTAATATTATATAATTTGTACAAATATTTGTAGTTTCATCTAGTGTCCAAGACAATATAGTAAAAAAATTTACTTTCATTTGAGATAAATATTCAAATGACATAAATACTTTTATTTAATTTTATATGAATGTAAATTATATGTAAGTAAAAGAAGTATTATACATGTAAAAATAATTATTTATTTTTCGTATACATGTTATATCTTTTATTTCATTTTTTAATTTAAATAAGGAAACAACATTATTTTTTGGATAAGCTTAAGTTAGATATAGCTGTCATGTCATTACATAAAATTTTGATTTAAAAAAAAAAAAACATGACAAAACTTCGTTATACAATAAATTATGCAATTATCATAAAAAAATTATCAATAAAAATAAATTCATCGATAAATTATAATTTAAATTATCAATAAAAATATCAATCATTAAATATTTATCGATAAATTTTGTAAGTCAAAATTATAGGTAATTTAGAATTGTTATTATTGATGGATATTTTTTTTTGTAAATTTTATCAATAAAATGATTTTACATTTCTCATTTTTAGCTTTGACTATTTTGAGGTCAAATTTATTAGTAAATTATCTTTATTGTTGGTAATTTTCACTTTTATACTTTCTTAGTTTCCATAAATTATCTTCAAAACAATAAATATATAAAATAGAAACAATTATGATGTTTGATAAGCGTCGAAGAATTAATTATAATTAATTATTTAACGCATAAACAAGAATTATTGTGAATTTTAATTAATTTTGAAAATTAAATATATATTGATTTTACCTTAAAAAATAAATTTTAATCAATTTTACATCACTTAGAATCTAACAGGTTAAACAATAACAACGCTAAACAATAACGAATAAAAATATATAAAAATGAAATACTTTACTTTATCATCTGTATTATTTTTTCTCCCTCCTCCTCCTCTCTTATTCTTTAATTTTTACCTACATTACATTTATTAATCATATGAGAGTGAGAGTAAATGGTATATTATACACATACTCACAACATAATGAATATTATAATTAATGATGAATTGGGTTTGTATTAATTTTTTAAAATGATATTTGTAATTAATTAATAGTGTGTAAAAAAGTGTATAAATTAAGATAAATAATATTGATCATGTGGTTCCTTGTTGGGTCCCAACAGAGACATCACTGGACCCACTCATGCTGCACTCATTCATTCCTTGAAAATCGAAATTGTTGAAATCGAAAAGAGTGTTTTCTTCTGTTTTAATTAGGTACTGAATAAAAGTTATTCAATTATTGTATAAGCCAATAATTGTAAACATAATAAATTTTATTAAATCATGTTTTGAAATCCGGATCGCATTATCTACGTCGGTTTTTATATAAGTAGTGGTTTAAGGCTATTTTACCAAAATTTAAAACACATTTCATTATTTCATTTTTAATATTATACATAAGTTATTTATTACCTTTTTTGTAGTATTTTCAAACAATTTTGAACTTATAGTAACAAATGAAATACGAGTGAAACTAAAAAAGGTTTCACATTTTAAAAGTTGAAAAGTAAAAGAATAAAAATAAAGAACAAACTTTATTTTAAAAGTTTACTTATGTAGAAATAGAAAAGGTAGTTGGTTTGATGGTTATATTAGGAAAGTATATTATTATAATTTAATAATATTATATATATATATATATAAACTATATCAAATATTAAAAAAAAATCTAAATAAATATAAAGAAGTGAAGTGAATTTTCATTTTATGAAAATGTTAGGTTAAACTATTTATAAGTCTTATTCTTTTTAAATATACTAGCTTACGATATATTTATTTAAATTTTTGTAATGTTTATCTTACTTCGTTTTATTTTATATTATTTTAAACACTGTTCTTTTTATAATCTAAAGAAATACATATAAAATAGTAAAAACAATAAAGAGAGAAGTAAAAGTAAATATATTTTTAATTCAATAAATTTGGTTAAAATAAAGTTATTCATATGAAGTATTATTATTTTTTTATTTTTTAAGCATTCTTTTTATATATGCTATATGTTTAGATCGGATGTATAAATTATTAAGACAAAACATAATATATTTTAATAGTTACAGAAAAAAAGAAAATTGATCCTTGAAAATTTCTAAAAACATGTTAGTGGATTCTTATTTTACGGGTATACTCATCTTTTGTTATTGATTAAGATAGCCTATCACATTTATTTACTAACTAATTTGATTTAAGATTTTTTTCTTCTTCTTTCATAATCATGTATGATGTAACCTAATAACATCTTCATCAGCTGATTTCACATCTTTCATAAAATATATTTTTATCATAAATTTGGTATCATATTTTGAATTTTTATATATTAATAAAATTTCAAATAACAACTAATGATTAATGAATTTTAAACTTTCAGCCTAGCTATTAAAATTCACAGTAATACTTAACAAAAACTTAATTAATAAATTTATTGTTTATAGTTTTGATTATTTTGTTTGGATAGATATCTCAAACTTAAAAAAAAAAATACTATTAATCGATATATCTATTCAGTAATAATTATTTTTAATACAAAAGCCAATTCTACACGAGTTGAGTACACAATCTTATTTTTCTCATGAAAAAGAAAGGAAGTTCCAAGCATAATCTAGCAGTTTTCAATGTCTCATTTCATCCTTAAACTCTTGCTCACAAAGAGATCCTGACAAAAAAAATGTGAACAAATATATATAAATGAAGGAGAGATACGAGTATGTATAAATTAATAAAAATATATATAAAAAATAATTCTTACGTGCTACAATCGATGTCTTTGGAGATGGGAAAACCCACATCAACGTTACATAATTTAGGAAGTTGAACAACTTTGTCTTTGTTTAGGTTAGGAGTTTCATTGGCGGTTGACTTAAGACAATCACATGCCTCACGAAGTTCAGATTTTGTAGGTGCTGAAGCTCTCACATTCCTCACCGCATTACAACAAGCACTTGACAGACTCTCTTGATTTGTGGTGAGAAAAGGTAAGCATGTGAGCAATGAGAGTTTTGCTTGCACACAACTGAATCCATTCACTGGTTTCATGGCTGCAACTGTGAGGAGTAACACAATTGCCAAACAAAAAACTGATGTAGACACTCTCTTCATTCTCACGGTGTGCTTTATCTCAATGATTCACTGTTGTTTTGATTTGGATGATGGAACACGCTGAAGTATGTTATATTTATAGTGTTATAAGCTCTCTTTACGATAGTATTGTTCATTTTTTAAAAGAAAAATAAAAAATATAAAGAAAAAAATTAATAAATTTATTACTTCTTATACCTTTTGATTAAAAATAGTACTAAAATCTCTTATATGTAAGTGACTTATGATTTCAAATTTATTTTCAGTATCTCAATTCTTAACTCATACGTTCAGGTACATCTACTTAACAAACTTACCATATATATTATCTAAAAGATATTATAAGATAATCTTTTTTTATATAAAAGATGGTTTCTTTAAAATAAAATTACGATAACAAAAATTTAGAGGTGACACACAACCAATACTAGATAATTAAAATTTCATACAATCCTTCATCCAAATTTAGGTAATAATCTTACATTAATGACTAAATTACACATATAAAGAAAAAATAAATAAATGATTGTTTTTAATATTGTTTTATGAGACAAATGAGTTTTAAAAAAAATATATTACTTTTTAAAACTTTTAGTTAAAAATAGTACCAAGATCTCTTGTATTTAATTGACTTCTTATTTCAAATATATTGTTAGTATCCCAGTTCTTAATTTAAGGTCAGGTAGATCTACTTGAGAAACTTATTATATACACTAGCGTACACACAAGCGCTATCGCATCTGTGTATACGTATTTTTTAAATATGAATGATAGTATCTTAGCAAAATAATGTAATGTTATTAAGTTAATATATAAAATAAATTTATATTTATTAAAAATGAAGTGAAACGTTAAAAATAAAGTGAAATAAGTAGAAAAGTTAATTGTTGATGAATAAAAAAAAATAAGATAAACAATTTTATAGAAAATAGGTCAAAAAAACCATTAATTTTAAAAAATAATAAATAATTATATTATAAAGGGTAAAATTGGTATTATGAAATGTGGACACAAGGAAGTCCTCTTTATTACTATTTATTATTATTATAGATTATCAAAGAAATATCATAAGACAAAAAGATGGTTCCTTTAAAATAAAATTACGATTTTTCAAGTGAAGTTAAACAAATTTTTAAGAAAATTTTATTTAAAATATAATTAAATAAAAGAATATAAAAAAAGTTAACCTTTTTGAAATAATTTGCCAACAAAACTGAGGATGTAATTTTCAAAAGATCACAAAATATAATAATTATAAATATATGTGATTTTTCTTTTATTAATAATTTATAAACAACCAAAACCAAAACAAAACAAATATGAAGCTTATACAATAATAATAATAGAATATATAAAATAATAATAATAGAATATATAGTTAAATTTCTTTTATCCTAGGTCACCGAATAAAAAAAAGTTTCTTTCACTTCATTTTGGTCATTTTTTATATATTTCTTTGAATTACAAGTGAACAATGTTTAAAATAATAAAGAAAAAACAAGGATTGGAATGACGACCTTAAATAAAAAAATTAGTTATGGTTAGAAAGTTATAAACCAATGTAATAACAAAAATATAAATCTAAAGAAAGGACTCCATACATTTGGATACATGGAATGAAGTAAACAATGTAATTAGAGATAAATTAATTAAAATAAATAATTATGATTATGATGAGTGTGAAATTAAAAATAAATTGAATAAGATTAAATATTTTTATACTAATAAACATTGATACAATATTAAAAATCGTCTGTGTTCTAAATTTTAATATGTTTTGATTTATATTTTATAAATAAATAAATAAATATAGTATTTTTAATTCACGTACACATAATTAATTAATATAGTGTTTATATGAGTAAAATTCAAAACATTTTTCTTTAAATATATGAATTTAATCACGAAATTAAAGGGTGCGATTTTTTAACTCTTATCTTTGTTTAAATAAAGGTAAAATAAAATTAGAAATATGTCACATTTAAAATTCCCTCCTTAAGATTTATTATAGTTATTGTTGATAGATAAAAAAACTAGTCGATCTACAAAAGCTACAAAAAGCTTCAGATTCTAAAAGTTGTTTTATCAATATATATATATATATATATATATATATATATATATATATATATATATATATATATATATATATATATTTAAAGTTATACCACCACCCAAATTTTACACTTATATATGTTATAGTGTGACCTGTAAAAAAATTTATTTTTTCTTAATGGCAGTAAAAACATACAAATACTCGTATAAGCTAAACAAATTTACTCAAATTTATTCAATTTAGTTGGAATATAATTTAAAAAATGAGAAAGTAGATAAAATTATTATTTTGTATCATAAAATAAAATGGACTTAAAACTGAGATAAAAGACAAAGACATAGAATATTTAAATTGGACAGTCAACGTTCGAAAGAGATTTGAATTTTGGAAGATTTTGGCTCTGATGTTAGTATTTCAAAATCTATGGGTCCCACATGTAATCTCTCTTTTACTACTTTTAGACACAAATTTTAGTAACACAAATATGTAAAAATTTAAATCAATTTTTCTTTAATTGGAATCTAGAGAACCTGCTTCAGTTTATATGTATTTTTTCAAGCATTAAAAAAATTTCTAAAGATAATATTATCATGAAACTATATATTTTAAAATAAATAAAAATTCCAAATATATTGATTGATTTTAATGGTATTATTTCAATAAATTTAAAGTTAAGAGACCTGGAAAGAAGAAAAAAACATAATTTTAGTTATTAATTCAAATAGAATTTATGAATAATAAAAAAATATAATTATATATTTCATAAACAAAAATTTCGTAAATATTCATATTTTTATAATGTTTAATCATAGTACACATTATAGCCCACTCACTCTTATTTATAAAATCCTTATTTTCAATAGTCAGTATTTACAAAATATATCTGAAAAAACATACGGAAAACTATTTTTTTTTTTACGTTTACAATTAGTATTTTTAGTAATAAACGTCGTTTTCTTAAAATGTTTATAGTGACATTATCTATTAAAAAATTCTTTAAATAAAATTATAAAATGTCTTCTTTTCATATCTCATAATTTTGTAAAAGTTAAATAAATATACTAAAAACCGTTAAAACTATTTTTTTTTAAATGATGAATCTTTGGTGACCGTAAAGTATTTATGTATAGTTATCATATTATAAACCAACTTTTACAACGCTTGTATTATTTTTATAGTAATCACAGTAAATCCATATAAGAATGGTTTTTTATTTATAAACACTTAAAAATATTAAAACCACCATAAATGCTTTTATTAATTAATTCTTTATGCAAGTTAGTTAGAGTAATTAATGTACACACGCAAACCATAAATAATCTGTATACTCTTATGTATAACAAGCTTATTATTATTTGTAATAAAACAAAATCATATTAACAGTATTTTTTGATTGATTTTACAATCAATGAAATTTAAATAGGGTTCATTAACAAAATAGGTAAATCGAATCATTTGAGATTCTCAAAATATTATAGTTTTAAGTAAGAAAATTAAAAATTGTTTCCGAACATGTAATTTCTTAATTAATGTACTATAACCATGTCAATATATGTCTGCAGATTAAAATCATTAATAAATAGTTAAAACATAAAACAAAAAGATACAAAACACATAATTTTGTTGAAAATATATTTAATATTCCATTAATTTTAAAACGAAAATTTCAAAGGCACAAACAATGTTGGTACGACGTTTCAGGGCGAAACGTACCGTTCAGTGGGTCCCACTGAGACCACAGTTGCCACGTCAGATAGGACTCGGGCGCCGTTAAGACGCCGTGAACACGGGAGTGACGGTTACACCAACGTTCAAAATTAAAGTTCTCTCTCTCAATTCATTTCAAACTCTCCCTCACATTGAAGCCAAACATTTAATACAAACCCTCTTTCGATTTTTGAACGCTCATTTTTCATTCATCAAATCCACGAGAACTCTGCTTCTTCTTCATCTTCTTCGTCACGCTTTTCTGAGGCAGATCCAATATCTTTCCATATTCAGAACGAAACTTCACTTCCGAGGTGGTTAGCTATTTTTTATTTGTATGATGGCTTTTTTCGATTCGAACAGTTCGATTTTTTTCTTCTTAGAAATGGCGAATCACAGAAACTAATTGGAACACAAGATTGTTTTTCACTTATACACATCATTCGAGCACCATTTCTGATGAAGGTGTGACTCGAATTTTAATTTTTAACCGATACTTTTTTTGGTGGTTGGATACTACTATATTAGGAACTGCATTGAAGCATTTCTCAAATTGTTGGTGTTGCAGAGAAACATGCCACAGGAAAGTATACTAAGCTCGATTTTCGCATCTCCTCATAAGAGAGGATTGAATTTGAAATGTTCTGCTTCAGTTTGTACCAACAATGAGGCTTCGTACCCTGTGATGGCGGAGGAGAGCATCAACGATCATGAATTGGCTCAGAGGAAAGCAGAGGAAGCAGGTATCAACTTTTAACTTGTACTATTATGGTTATGTCATTGCACATTAGCACTGTTCTCTTGTTACACTCGCTATGGGGTTCTCATTGTCACAAAAAATGTTTCATCACAACATTACATTAATGAATACAGGTTTAAAGCAACTTCAAGAGCTTAAGAAAATGTTGTTTTTATGGTTGTTGTCCCCCAAGATTTAACCAAATCTGGGAAGGGGGAACTCTGGTTTAAAGCTGATTGAAACTAGAAACAGTGCACTGATACTATCTCTTGTTTTGAAGTTGTTAACAGTACTTCTTCTGAAAAATAAACCCATAAAACCATCTAGGAATGATGAATAACTGAAACTGCTTATTCTTTAAAAAAAAGAATGCTATTCTTCTCTTTGGAGTGATGATTTTTCCCTCACCATAAACAAGACATAGTTTCCTGTTAAAATTGAATAATGAAACATGCTTGTTGCTTGAGTTCAGGCACATTTGTTGGAAAAGTTTCATTATTTGACAAAAAAGTAATAATTAGAATTAGACCAGAGAAATTAAACAAAGTGAGGCTGGAAAAGAGAAAAAAAAAAAAAAGGAAAGACAAGGGACAGAGGACACATGAAAAGATGGTGGAGCACAAAATTATGAATCGCATTATGAATTGCCTGGGATGGTGTTGCTATGAAATGGGATCATTCCCCCAACTCACTAGCATTCACTGGTGGCGTGGGCCTTTAACGTTGTTATTCAAATTTTTCTGATCTCAACCATGTTCTTCTAAAGATATCTCAACTAGTATAGTACTAAAATTTAAGGAACATAACACTAATTAAGATTTAAGAGCCCACCAAAGTCTGTTATATTGGTGGGATACATTTTTTGTTTCCCTGGTTGATGTAACTGGTTTTCATCAGTTTTATCATGGGAAATTCTCGTTAATAAATTTAACTAGGTACTTTTAGTGGGATTTCAACATCCTTACTTTATATTATTCAAATAAATATTTTTTGTGTAATTATTTATGTTAAAAGTATTGATGAAGAATGCTTCAACTCGTAACCTTATTTTAAAAGTAATTTTATGATACTCAAATAAATAGTCTTAATAAGTTAAAGTTTTTATCTACTTTACAGTCTATTATTCTTTGACTTAAATCAGTAATGAAGTTTCATTTCAAACCGGAAACATCATGATTTTGTGCCATTTAATGCAACAATGCTGTAATAATCATGGCTACACTGCTTTAACTTTAACCTCCAGTACTTGTAATTGAAGTAAACATAACTTAGTCAAAAGCATAATAGTAAAAGCCATTTACAGGGTATGAAACAGCATGTGTTTTTCTGAATCAGAAGAATAGACAATTTAATATTTTCTCTTTGTTCTTTTACCATACCTTTTCTTCCTCTTTTCTTGACCAAATCAATAAGTTTCAGTAATAATGTTGTGGATGGAAGAAAGAAGAAAAAGTAAGAAACAATCAACCACGTTAAGAAAGACAAATGAATGAAAATAAAATAAATGGAATTTTTTTTCTGTTAATGTATTATTCCGAGCTTATAGAATTTCCGCTCTTAATTAATGAGAAATAAGCTATTTTAACATGTTTACTCTTGCCACGAATAAAAAAAAATACACTTTTTAGAATTTAATAATAGAAATTACATAAAATTAAATTTGTCATTATTTATTTAAATAGATTACAAAAATATTTTCTTTTAGCAACAAATCATCGTTATTGGTAAAAAAAAAACAAATTTGAAATAAGCTACGTTAAGTATTAGTTAAAAAAATATTTTTGGAAAAGTTATCTTCACGAAAATTGTATAAATTAGCTTAGAAAGAAATTATATTACTTTTTTTTTAAAAAATATTTGCGGGAAGTTTATCTAATTTTAGTTATAAATTCATTCCGCAAATAAATATATATTTTTTGATAAATTTAAATTGTGAAAAGTAATAATTTTATTTTTTCGGGTAAATCATGGTTGTCACATAAAATAAATTATTCATGACATGAACCGTAAGACGTTGCCGTATAGAGATTTCCCGCCATCTCTTTGTCTTGTTTAAATATTGATTGTTTGTGTTGTGACATGGTGGTGGGAACAGCTTCAAGGAGATACGAAGCAGCAGAATGGCTTCGCCAAATGGACAACAGCGCATCTTCATCGCTCTCCAAAGAACCCTCCGAAGAGGAATTCTGCCTCGCACTCCGCAACGGTCTCATTCTCTGCAACGTCCTCAACAGAGTCAACCCCGGCGCTGTCGTCAAGGTTGTCGACAATGCAGTGGTCGACAGCCTCGCCCTCCAGTCTTCCGAGGGGCCCGCCCAGTCTGCAATTCAGTATTTCGAGAACATGCGAAACTTTCTGGAGGCCGTCAACGACATGAAGCTTTTGACATTCGAAGCTTCTGATTTGGAAAAGGTGACCATGATCCTCACCCCTTTCACGTTTAAAGATTCTATCTTTACTCTATTGTTTTTACGGGGTTGAGTCACAAAACACCATTGCTTTAATTTGCTTCAGTTCTTCCAAGAGTTGAAATTCACTTTTTCCAAAAGCTTAATTTGTACCGTTAACTTCTCCAAGATCTGTTTCTTGATTCATGCATAACCTTATTTCATTTTATAGAAAAGCTGATTTTATTTTTCTTTCTTGTTTTTCTTTCTCTCCAAGAAGAGCTTATGGAGAAATTTCCTCCAAACATGCCATATATGATATACAGAAGCATGCATACAATATAGAAACATAATTCTTTGATGATATCAAGATGATTTCATGAGCATGGTGCATTGGTAAAGCTGTACCTAAGTTGATTAAGGGTCTTGAATTTGGAAACTGCCTCTTTACATAAGTCAGAATTTGGAAACTGCCTCTTTACCCTTTTTTTATTTATTGTTTTTTATAAAAGTATGTGCATCTTTAAGGGTTTAATGTGTTTTTGTAGGGGGGTTCATCGAGCAAAGTTGTGGACTGCATTCTCTGTTTGAAAGGGTATTATGAATGGAAGCTGTCGGGTGGAGTCGGTGTATGGAGATATGGTGGAACTGTCAGGATTACTTCTTTCCCCAAATGGTCTCCTACCAACATACTCGGCACTGAAAGTGTTGACGAGTCCGAGTCATCACAGTTTCTTCATCTGTCTGGAGGGGTATCCATTGAAGAAACCAAAGCTGCTAATGCTTTGACTTCCCTTTTTGACAAGTTTGGACTCAAGCTTCTATTGGCTTACCTCAAAGAGACCGATGGGGTTGATGATCTACCGTTGAATGCAATGGTAGGTAAGATCCTTCCCTAAGACTAGATATTTAGATTGTTGTTTGGAATATGCTGTGAGAAATTAAATTTGTGCAAGAAGATTCATTTGATACTTTGCGATCAGCAATCTTATTTGTGACTGGTTGAAATTTTGTGCAGGTAATAGATTCTTTGATCAGAAAGGTTATCAGGGATTTTTCTGCATTGCTTGATTCTCAAGGCACTCAGGTACTTCTTGTTGGGTTTATATATTTTTTCACATGGGAGTTATAGTTATTGAGAGATTGTGATTCTATATATATGTGACATTGATCTTACACATATAAGACATTTGACACCACTCTTACCCCAAAACCTTAAGAGTGTGTTTGGATAAAGTATTTTAATGAAGCAATTCATTTTTTAGAAGAATTTAGATTTCTTTGTAATGAAATGCTTTGTTTGGATAGAGAAATTAAAAAGCATTTCAAATCAAGCATTTTTTTTAAAGGATTTCAATTAGCTAAATTAGTAGAAATTCAAATACCTTCAAAATAAGTGGAATTTGAAATTTTTTTCACTCAACCTCACATTCTAGACGATTCGGACGTGCCTAATGATCCAGACAGGTTTGACGATCCAAACGGACCCGACGATCCAGACGGGCCCGATGACCCGGACATGCTTGACGACCTAGACGTGCCAGACAACTCGGACGAGCCCGACGACCTGGACGGGCCCGACGACCTGGATGAGCCCGACGACCGGATGAGCCCGACGACTCGGACGTGCCCGATGCCTCGGAAGTGCGGGACGATGCAGACAAGCCCGACAACCCAGACGAGCCTGATGACCTGGACGGGCCCGACAACCCAGACGAACCTGACAACCTGGACGGGTGCGACGACCCAGACAGGCCCGACGACCTGGACAGACCCGACAACTCGGACAAGCCTGACAACCTGGACAGGAACGATGACCTAGACGGGCCCGATGACACGGACGGTCCCGACGATCCAAACGGGCCCGACGAGTCGTACGAGCCAGACTATCCGGACCGGCCCGATGGTTTTAAAGGGCCCGTACGAGTTGTCGGTGCCCGTTCGAGTCTCGGGCTCGTCTAGGTCGTCGGGCCTGTCCGGGTCGTCAGACGTGTCCAAGTCGTCGGGCCCATCCTAGTTGTTGGACCCGTTCGGGTCTTCGGACTCGTCTGGGAGTACGGGCCCGTCCAGGTCGTCGAACCCGTCTGAGTATTTGGACTCGTCCGGGTATTCGGACCCGTCCAGGTATTCGGCCCCGTCCGGATTGTCGGGCTCGTCCAGGTCGTCAAGCCTGTCCAGGTCGTCGGGCCCATGCATGTCTTCGGTCCGTCCAGGTCGTCGAGCCGGTCTTGATCGTTGGGTCCTTTCGGGTCATCGGACCCGTCTAAAGCATTAGGCCAATGACCTAGACAGGTTGGATCGGGCCATATTGACGAACTTGACGGCACAATCGTGCAGTATGGGCCGTCAGGCCTCTAGATCATCGGGTGGGTCATTGGGTCTAACCAATCCGGTTACGTAGTTGGGTCTGCCCGACCCATCTGGGTTGTCGAGCATGTTTCCAAATTTATCATGAACTCAAAACATAATTAAGCGTAAAGTAAATATTGTTAAAATTAAATTTTATCTCACAATAAATTCAATTTTTTTTTTCCAAACAAGAAATTGAAATGTAAGGTATT
>Ga0214543_1005436_pt1 | contig 23435 bp, 13 predicted proteins | sample CNSS2metaG_FD_160094 | JGI IMG/M metagenome (GOLD analysis project Ga0214543, IMG submission 160094) | Root nodule microbial communities from cowpea collected in UCLA plant growth center, Los Angeles, California, USA - CNSS2 | ecosystem: Host-associated > Plants > Roots > Nodule | place: USA... | reverse complement strand
TGACAAAACAAGAAAAAAAAAAATAGAGAAGGAGAATGAGCTTAAAAGCTCATAGAAGGAAAAAGGCCAAAATAAACAAAGACAAGTGAACCTTGGTTGCAGAAATCAGACGGACGAAGAAAAAAAGAAGAAAAATTAACTATACCATAGCTTCTTCATCACAAAATGCTTCAAAAGATTGTTTAGCAAGAGCAAAATTATAAATTTAACATTCCCAAAAGAAGCAGCAAAAACAGAAGGAAAAAAATTGGGAAGAACACAAATAAAGCTTGAAATAGCCTAAGGTATGGATCAAATGAAGAGATGGAAAAAAAATAAAAAAGAAAAAGAAGCAAGACCTGTTATTAGCATATTCATAGAGTCGGCCACGGTTTGAAAAGACTATGAGAGCAACCTCTGCATCACAAAGCACAGATAACTCATATGCCTTCTTGAGCAAGCCATTTCTGCGCTTGCAGAAGGTAACTTGTCGACTGGTGGTGTTCTCAATCCTCTTGATCTCAATCTTCCCCCTTCCCATCTTTCTCTCGGGAGAAACTGATGACATGGATTGGTTTGGAAAAGCCATGGCTGGAAGCTGAATCAAGTAAAACATCATCATCTTATATTCATTGTACTCATAAAAAGGAGAACACTTCAGAAAATACCAAGTAAACTTTGATCTTTCAGCTATTTTTGTGTGCTTAGAAAGAATCTAAAGTGTTAAAAACAAGAAATGGAAGCACCCCCTAAAGGCCTCAACCCAACTTTTGAATCACAAGCTATATATATATGAACATATTTAACTTGAAACTTTCCTTTGCTTGTAATAATAATATAGTTCACAATCTTGCTATAGTTGTGTTGCCAAATCTTGGTATATATGAAGGGAAAATATGTTTGATTGACCCCAAAAAAGTGGTGAAGCATTGAGAAGGGATTTTAGGTGATGTTTGAGTATTTTGCTCACTAACCTGGTGAGGAAACAAAATGGAGAAGTTATATTCAGGACAGGGGAGCAGGTTCAAGCCCTTAGCAGCATAGTGTGTGTGTGTGTATATATATTTCTCTCTTTTTTCCACTTAGCAGATGAAGCAGGAGAAATCAGAAAATGAAAGCAAAGTGGGCAAAGATGGGTATTTATAAAGTGAAAAACAATCTTTCTTTCATAATATACTACTGGTTTATGCATATGAAACTAAGTGTGTATACACTCACACACTCGTCTGCATCTGTATGTATATATGTATGTTTTATGTTTTATGTTTTATTCACTTTTCTTTTTCTAATTCCATGAATCACTTGAGGTGAATCAAATTAACTTAACTTTCTTAACAATATTTTTCACTTTTGAAAAACTGATTCACGAGTGAGGGAAGTAGGGCATGAGAGAGAGAGAGAGAGGGTGTGGTGGAAACGATTATTAATGGGGTGAAAGGGACGTGGAGCGAAGTTGCAAACATAGCACAAGAGATATTTCATGATATGATTCAGTGATTCACTCAGTGGAAACTCTTTTACATATTTGTGTGAGGTTTTAAATTGTTGTGATTTTTGTAGTGAAAAATGTGAACAGCTATGACTCAAAATTCTTCATGTTGCAACTGTAACTGTTGCAAAATTTCTTAAAATCTTAGACTGTATCAGTAGTAATGAGTATTTTGTGTTATATACATAACATATAACATAACATTGGTTTTTTCCTGTAATTCAGTTTAAATTAAAAAAAAAAAAACTATGAAGTAAAAGATAATATATTGAAAATGCATTAAAAAATGGTCTACACAGAAATTTATTATCAAAAGAATACAACAGTGTTGTACAATATACATGTTGTTTTGCGTGTGTCAATTAATTTTGTATATGTTGTTAATTGATTAGTGTCTTAATTTACAATGTACTCTAAGAGTGGAATGAACTAATTAAACTTTGTTTCTGTTTTTTTTTAAAATATTAAATTAGTCCTTAAATGTTTTTATTTAATTTTGATCTTTTAAAAATTGATATAACGTGATTCTTTTCATTAAATTTCTTGAAACGAATCAAGAATTTTTTATTAAAATTAAAATTATTAATAATGATGATTTGTTTTATTGAATAATAGTTTAATTTTGATAAAAAATCATTAATTCATTTTAAGAAATTTAATAAAAAAGATCAAATAAAAATCAATACCAAATTAAAATTTAAAAAATTGAAAGACCAATTTAATATTTTTGAAAAAAAACCAAAATAATAATTAAACTTTAAACTTTTGATATCGTTGTTAGTCTGAGTTAAATTAAGTAAATCGCTAAGTTTAAGTTTTATAAATAAAAAATTATATATTGAAGTCCAATCAAATTCTAACATCAAAATTAACTATTAATGAATTACTAAATAGTTTACATTAAGGGCATGATGATCGAGAAATAATTAAAATTTGAAACCTTTTCCAGAATTAAAAACTTATAATAATTAAATATATGTTTTTTTTTCTGCCTTGACAAAATGCTATAGTCAATTAAAAAATTCTAAAGTTACAATATAAAAAACATAAAGAAGCAACTTCTTTTTGCAAACAGTTACGTAAGTGATACGCAAGTCCGTATAGAAGTATAGAATAATAAATGTGCTCTAAGTCACAAACAGATACGCAGTTTTCATTTCGCAAAAAGATTAGTGCCTTTTAAAACGTTGTTGAACATTTTTATTTTTGCTTTAATTACAAAAAAAAAACTTTTTATTTTACATATTTTAAAATAAAAATCACATAGAACAAATTAAATGTAATGTTTAAAAGAGGGTGCAGTGCATGATTACAAAATGAAAATTAAAAAAACTAAATACGAGTGTTGTTCCAAATAAAAATTTGCTTGAACTTGCACATATATTTAATGCATGATGTTGCTAATTTTCCATTTAAGGTATGCTACAGCTACATACAAAGTGCGTCCAAGAATTCGCATTCTTGGGAGTATTGTGGTATTAACTTTTGTAACAAACTGACAACACAACAAAGTTTTATTCTTTTTAGTCCCTTTTGAAGGTTTTGTAATCCTTAATGAACATGTTGATTTATTGTTGGAATTGTATTAGTTATAGTCGAGGACATTTTTTTGTCACTGTTATGTTTGTATTGTACCTCAATGCATTGTGGTGACCCAATGGAAATGTATGTGACAATTCATCCTCTCTATCCTCCTTCTACAGCTGGTGTGCTTCTTTGCTGGCATGCAATGTAGGCCACCCATCTTTATTATATTTTATTTTTCTCATCTTAACATGTTTAATGTGATTGTAAATGTACAGTAAAATATTAACAAATTTAATTACATTTAAAGTTTACTTTTTTAATATAGATTCCATTAAGCAACATCATAGCTTGTTGTTGAATTCTAAATTGTACTTGCCAAACAGTGTACGTGACGGTTTAATTAGAAGAAGAAGAAGAAGAAGAAGAATCATGATCTTAAAGTATAACTAGGATGGATTGTTTTGGTTGCAGTAATTAGTTTTTGGAAGGAAGAATAAAGAGAAAAGGAGTGATTTCTAACAATAGTTGATTTGATGATAGGTACTTGAGTGAATTTCCTTTTTTGTGCATGGTTTCAGAATAGGTTATGAGTTTACCATGGATGCCCCAACTACGCATGCAACTCAACTCTCACATACTTGTCTTGATTGGACATAGCAAGTGAAATTGTCTAGTGGGTACAGATTCCTCTATTCATCACTCATTCTCCCACACAACACCTATCCACCCCTATTGCCAACACATCTTAGACATCTATGCCGTTCACACTACCACCCACATGTTATATTTTACGAGATTCCTAGATTTTTTTTAGTGTTGTTCTATGCTAAACATTAAAAATATATATATACTATATTGATACTTTAATTTTTTTTAATATATTTTAAAATTTCAAAATCAGTAATCATCGACGTATATTGAAGACACAATAGAGAAATAGTACAGAAAAATCTAATAAAAAATTCAAATTATATATCTTACCTATCAACACTCACAAACTTCATATAACTTTTAACTATGAAGAAATGATGATGTGGTCATACATTCGAAAGTACATAATATTTGGTGGAGTCACATATTCAGCCATGAGTAGATTACACAGATTTTTGCAAAGTGAAAATATCCCGAAACTGCCACATGTGAAAGGGATATTTTGAAGTTATCTTGCAAAGGAGTAGAAAAGAACCAAAAATTAAAGTTGTAACATCACCACCCAGTATTTTCACGTGTTACATTACAGTTTGGTGAATATTATGAGTGACACGGAGAAGATATTCTTGTTAATAAAGTAATGGAGAAATTTCTTAGGACCAAGTTGAGGAAGTTTGATTATGTGATGAGTGTAATAATTGAATCCTACGAAACAGAAACCCAGCCTGCAACTACAAGGAAACATTGAAAACAACGTAAACAAAATCTTAAAGACAGAAAAAGTATACAAAAGAAGATTAAATAGTTGAGTCAATCTCAACATTGTTGCAAAAACCAGTCAAAATGAAAAGAAAAAGAAAAAGAAAAGATATTGTGATAATTTTGGTAATCAAAGGAAGAAGAAATTATATAGACTGAGGCCGAGTGCTTTGTGAAGCTAATTGGATGATAGAGTAAAGATATAGAAACAAGAACAAATACATCAAAATATGTATTTAATCTCACTTATTACGATAATATGGTGGGATCTAGGATTTGTGATTTAAGATCTTCAATTGAACAACCAATTACTATACATTCACAATATAAAAAATTGATAATTGAGAAAAAAAAGTAAAAATTAATTATTGTAACATTAAACAAGTAAAACGTATTTCTACACAACCGTTGAAGGTCAAATTATTTTATAAATCAAAGAAAATGTTAATTATGTCAGTTAGAAAAAATTAAATCAACCTACAACAACTAATATTTTCTTAAAGGTGTGTTCACTTAGTAGGATAGATTTAAGAAAAAGTGTGAAGATGAATTTGTGTTGATTTGAGTTGATGAATATGTGTGTTTTTTTGAGTGGATTTAGAGGTAAAAAGAATGAATTTGGAGATGAATTTTGTAAAAGTTTGTGATTGATTTGATTGATGTAATAGATTAAAAAAAAGTTTTAATAGATAAAATTTAAAAATTACTAAAATATCCTTGATGATAAAAATAAAATTAAATGATTATTAGATGAATTAAAAATATTAAAATTTAACAATATAGTAATTATCATTAATTATTATACATATATATATATTATTAATTAATTATAAAAATTATTATACATATTATTATATACAAATATATTATTAGTTACTACATATATTATTAATTATTATATATATAAATAAATATTATTAATTATTATTATTATATATAATCAGTTATATATATAGTAATAAATTAATAATAATAATAATATAATAGTAAAAAAATAAATAATATTAATAATAATTAATAATAATATATTATGATTAATAATTATATATAATATAAAAAGGGCATAAAAGTAAAGTGAGTTTGAATTTGTTAAAATCTTCACAAATACCGTGGATGAATTTTATCAGGCAACGCGCAAATCCATCTCTACTCTTCCGCTTGAATCATTTAATAAAAACATGCAAAAGTTTTTACATGCATATGCCAAAAGAAATATTTTGAGAGTAGCTTTACTCTGTTTTGAGCTTTGACTCGTCCATAAGAACGACTGCTCAGTAGTAAGTACTTCATGACACCCTGGTTGTATGCACATATAAGACTGTGTTAGGAATGAGCTCATAAATTAGCGTTCTAAAACCAAACCATGAATCATAAACCAGATTGACTCACATTCGGAGCTTTACCCCCCATCAAACATCACTGCAACACCTCTGTCTCTGTTCTTCCTCTTCCTCTGCGACTTCCTCTTCATCTGATCCATACTGGCACCTTTAAAAGAGAATTTCAGTACAATACAGGTTTACTAGTTTTCCTTCAGACAAAAACATCTCATGGAAACATTTTTTTCTCTTCTATTAGTCCTGCCCTTGGGGTATTATCTGGAATACCCATTGGTGTATCTAGCAGTACCTAAAGAGACCTGGTGTTACTTACATTAAGGCTCTTGGCATATACAAACTCGAACTAGTAGCGTACTTTAACTTGGGTCTCGATAGTTTGAGAATGAGAACAACCAAATACGAAATGAGATGTATATATTTGGGTAGACTTACATGAATGTGAACAATAAAAAGACCAGGTTGAAATAGAACACGAAAGATTGTGTTCCGCACATTTTCTCATGTTACAACAAAACTTAATGTAATAGTTATCAAGCTAGTTCAGAGGAATCGGGTGAAGAAACAATCTTAGAAGAAGGGTGAATGATGTTGCCACGGAAAAACTTATGCAGATTAATGGCTTCACATTTATAGTTTTGTTATTTTAGACTCGTGAATTGCTGAATACGATAAATATTTGAAGCATCAGTGCCTTCACTATTATGTATAGAATATGGAAATTGCAAAGCAGGCAGCATAAGAACGAGGGAATAAAGCGGAAATGAAGAAACAAGAAGAAGAACTGGCATTGAAGTTCAGAGGCTAATTTGGAGTGAGAGTGCATTCAGCAATTTTCTCCCAAGATTTGAGCGTTTTGTCTTCGGTGTCGGTTTTGTACAAGGCGATACGAGTTATCTGAAAGGTCAACCCAGCGAGTGCGTTATCAATGGCATTAACCCTCTCTTGAGCCTTTTGCTTCTCCTCATCGCTCAAATCTGCGTAGAGAAGACTCAAGTGCGGCATGTAAGCTGCAGAAACAGGAATCGAATCATCAACGTTTCGAAGAAGTTTCTTTCTCTTATAGGAGAGTGAAAGGAAAGTTACGAGTGGAGCTGGCGTAGCCGAAGTGCGTCCAGCAGTGAGCGCCGGTTTCGAGGAGGTGAGAGTCGGGGCGAAGGAGGAGATAGACGCACTGGTAGAAGAAGGTGCCGGTGGCGACGCGATCGACGGTGACGTTGAAGGGCCTGAGGGCTTGGCAGGCTGATCGGAGCTTGGCGAGGGCGTCGTCGGCGGTGAGTTTGATGGCTCCAACGAGCGTTATATGGGGTTGGAAGTGGGGTCCGCCGAAGTCGGATCGGAGGGCCGTCATGAGGTTGGCGCATCTGACGTCGACGTCTTCCGGTGGAATTGCCCACACCGAGTACACGGCTTCGCTTGCCATAATCGAAATTGAATTGAATGAAATTTGAGGAAATTGATTGGGATTTAGATTTAGGGTTGGTAGATTTAGATTTACAAGTTGTGTTAATAATATATAAATTATAGACACTAAAATAACACAAACTGCGATTCTCATATTTTGGATTCTCATCTCTTGGATAAAAAAATCAAAACAAAAGGAAATTAATTATTATATGCTAATTTGGGAAATCTCTTAAGTGATTCAACCCTGGCAACTCCACACCACTCAACCAAGTAGCTCAATGAATGACACGTTACTACCTTCTACCTCTTTCATCACTGTGTCTTAAAATGCATGAGATTTTTTAAAATTTTAATATATTTATTATATTAATTTAAATTTATAAAAATATAATTGTAATTTAATAGTAATATTTTATTTTATAAAAGCAAAATCATAACATTTAATTTTTTTAATAATAAAATTATATTTAAGTTGTTTATATATTTTTAATAAAATATATTTTATTTAATTATTTTAAATAAAATTTTATAATTGAATTAATTAAAATAAAGAGTCAAAACTTATATTTAAATGGAATAATATTTATCGATTTCATATGTTTTATAAGTAGAGTTGTCAAAACGGGTAACTCAGTGCGACCCGGCTCGATTGATTCACCACGGGTTGATCATCTAGTGAGCCAACCCAATCCGGATCACTTATTAGCGAGACAAAAAAATTTGAATCCGTCCGACCCACCATGAGTTGGTGGGTTAAACGGTTTGGCTCACAAGTTCACTTAATTAAAAAAATACAATTTTTTTTATTTTTTTCAGTCAAAACTAAATTATAATTTTAATTAAAATCGAAATAAACTTTAATTCAATCCAAATACAAACCAAAATCACAAAATACAAATTATCTATGCGTTGGCTAAAAACAATAACCTAACATGACCCAAATGCAAAGTCCAACTTAATAAAAAATATTTGTGTGACCCTTTATTTGCGGGTCGGTGAGCCAACTCGGCTCATCACGGGTTCAACCCGGGTGAGCTAAGTCAAAAATCAACCCATATTAAAATTTGTAAAAAAATTTCAACCTAACCCGGTCCGAACCTGTAATGAGTCATGTTGGCTCACGAGTTTCAACCCATTTTGACAGCTCTATTTAAAAGTAATTAATTAAATATTTTATTTGAATACACAAAAGCAGATAAATTTTAAAATTTGTGTATGTTTTAATTTGTTTTTCACATTTGAGATTTAGAATTATCTCATAAGGATAAATTTGATTTCATTGAGATAATCCTTATACAAAGATAAAACAGAATTGGAAATGTAATTATTGTCCCTTTATTGATTGTTTTTTCAACTACAATATATACACACAAAAATTATATAACTATATATATATATATAACTATATATATATATATATATATATGCTAATTCCATTTAAATCATTTGTAGATATAATTTATATAAATTGTCATTGTCACAACTATAATAAATATTATAATTGTGGTAAAGTTGGGTATATGGATTACAGATACTCAACTTGAAAAGAACACATTCAAATCGAATCTTTCCTAAAGTCTCGTAAAAATATCTACTAGTTCAACATGAAAAGGCAAATGACTGATAATAATAATTTCTCACAAAAGTTCATCATGGATAAAGTGATATTAGACTTCGATATGTTTGGTGCACTCGTAGAAAACAGGATTAACGGTAATGTAAAGAATAGATTTATTATCACAGAGTTTTATAGGACTATGACGAGAGTTTTACAATACTATGAGGATGATCGATACCAAAACATGACAAAGAACATACAGTAAACACATTACTTTAGACGTGTGAATTGTTGAATACGATAAATATTTGAAGTATCGGTGCCTTCATTATTATGTCTGGAATATGGAAATTGCAAAGCAAGCAGCATAAAGGGAAATGAAGAAACAAGAAAAAGTACTGGCATTGAAGTTCATAGGCTAATTTGTAGTGAGAGTGCATTCAGCAATTTTCTCCCAAGATTTGAGGGTTTTGTCTTCAGTGTCGGTTTTGTACAAGGCAATACGAGTTATCTCAAAGGTCAACCCAGCGAGTGCGTTATCAATGACATTAGCCCTCTCTTGAGCCTTTTGCTTCTCCTCGTCGCTCAAATCTGCGTAGAGAAGACTCAAGTGCGGCATGTAAGCTGCAGAAACAGGAATCGAATCGTCAACGTTTCAAACAAACAAGTTTCTTTCTCTTATGGGAGAGTGAAAGGAAAGTTACGAGTGGAGCTGGCGTAGCCGAAGTGCGTGCAGCAGTGGGCGCTGGTTTCGAGGAGGTGGGGGTCAGGGCGGAGGAGGAGATAGACGCACTGGTAGAAGAAGGTGCCGGTGGCGACGCGGTCGACGGTGACGTTGAAGGGCCTGAGGGCTTGGGAGGCTGATCGGAGCTTGGCGAGGGCGTCGTCGGCGGTGAGTTTGATGGCTCCGACGAGCGTGATATGGGGTTGGAATTGGGGCCCGCCAAAGTCGGATCGGAGAGCGGTCATGAGGTTGGCGCATCTGACGGCGACGTCTTCTGGTGGAATCGCCCACACCGAATACACGGCCTCGCTTGCCATAATCGAAATTGAATTGAATCGAATTGGGTGGAAATTGATTGGGATTTAGATTTAGGATTGCTTGATTTAGATTTGCAAGTTGTGCTAACAATTAGAAAACAGTTCTCAGCTTCCACGGCAATATATATGTATAAAAAAAGTCAACTTTTGAAAAAATAAAAAACCCACTTTCATTTAGATATTTCAATTTGATATTCATTTTAGAAAATATATCAATTAAATATGAACTTTTAAAATAGTAACTCAATTAAGTTTTTTTCAAACAAAAAATTATTAACTTTTAAAAACCTATTTTCACTTGGTTCACTGTCAAACTTTCTCCGCAGAAAAAAACATAATGTTTTAATTCCTACAAAATTAAATTTAACTTAAGTAGGGAAAACTTAGGTAAACTGGAAGAACAGGAGAAACTCCAAAAGGTTTGAACTTGTAGTGTTTGTTGTAAGATTAAGGCACAATTGTTCAATTAGGGACATTTTAATTTCCATTTATGAATATCTTAAAGTCTATTTTCAAAGTATGAACCTGGACTAAATATACCATTGCTTTGATTTGATTCGACGTTTGTTATGTTTTCTATATTTTTTTACTCTTTATTTGTTCTTTTTGTAGTTTCTTATTTCTTTACTATAGATGGTAAAAAAATTTGATCTAATAGTTGGTACAACAGCGTGATTCTATCAAACATATTTAGATAATTCTGGTGTACCATAAGGTATATTATTATTATTCACGATCAATACTATGATGCATGTATATAATTATGGATAAATAATTAATAGGTATTTTATAAGTAGGATATTATGGTACATGTTGTTAAAAAGGAATATGTAGGGTTGGGAAGGATAAATTGGTCGAGGCTCAAACTTATTTTAAGCACAATTTTAAAATCCTAAAGAACCAAAAATAATATAGGATATGTGAATATCCCTATAAATTAATGTTTATAGGTGCAATGACTATTAAGAAACAAGAAATTACAAATGTATTTATCAAAATCTACAAATTAAAAAACATAAAGGAAATTGTAGATGGAAGTATTCTGCTTTTAATGTTTTATCCTGTAAGTAATATTAGTTATTTTAAAAATTGGAGCTGTCACAATATTTGTTGCGAATAATTTGATACATGTGATGGATTAAAAATTAAGTTTAACAGAAAGAAAAATAAAATTATCAAATTGTTCTTAATTTTAAAAAATAATTAAAATTATAATTAGATGGAATAGATTTATTTTTTTTAAAAATATTAAAATGAATAAATTAAAATAATAGATTTTAATAAAAAAATATTTATAAAAAATTTTAATAAAAAATTTAAAATTTAAAATTAATTTTAAACTTGTTTTTATAACAATTTTGAAATTTTTGGTATTAATTATTTTTGTAAACGTAATTTTAAAAACCATATTTTTACATTATTAACATAATTAAACTAAAAATAAACTGAGGTATACATGTAATCAGCTTGACATCCCCTCAAATCATAACATAGGAAAGAGGATTGGAAAAAATAATACACATGAAAATATTTAGTTAATTCAAATCCAAACTCGATATGAGAAAAGTTGGATTGGACTTTTGAAGTTAATTCAAGCGAACACCATCTTTAAATTGGTTCACATGGGGCTAGGTCAAGTAAAAATTGAGTTAAGTTGGGTCCAATTTCAGGCAAGTTAAGTCAGACTAACATGGCTTATGTTGAGCTAAATTGGACTGGACCCATGTTGGCCAAGTTTGGTCACACCAAGTCCAAGTCAAGTCAAGTTGGGTAGATACTAGGTATGTCTGAGGCAATCCTAGGTCAAGATGAACATGATTGGTTTGAATCAAAGTCAAGTAAATGAGTCAAGTTAGGGTTAGGTAAAATTGGGAAATATCATGTTGAATTAAGTTGGGCTCACTCGAGGTTAAGTCGAGTTAGACGCCCTTTGAACATGAGTTTAGTTTAGTGCATGTCAGATCAAATTTAGATTAGATCGTGTTAATTCTGTTTGAGACAAGGTCAACAAAGGTTAGCCCCATATCGAGTAATAATTGAGCCAAGTTCTGCCAAACCTAAGTAAGGTTGGTTCGGGCCTAATTGAGCAAGTTAATTTGGACGCTAACCTTATTAAATTGTAAACAATAAAAATTAATTAAAAATTAATTTATAATTGATCTAAAATATTTAAGGATCTTTGTTTTAAATATTTTATGGACTCTTGCAATTGTAAAAATATTTAAGAGCTAATTGAGATTTTATAGTGAGCTAAACTCAGTTTGGCCATGACCTAACCCATTTCATATGGTAACTTTGAGGATTAGGAATTTTTCAAACCAATCATTTGATGGAGAAATAAAATGAAACTTAATTTAAAAGAAATTTAAAATTAACGTATGGATCATGAATCAAATTCACAATTCTAATTAAAATATTTTATGTAGTATCTAACTTTTAATTCAACTGTGAATCCGATACCTATTTTTAGGAGTAATGATATTTTGATATTATAAAAAAAAAACTCATTTCACAACTATATATATATATATATATATATTGCAAAATAAATTTAAATTAAAGACATCTCCTATTAAAATATTTTGTTTTCTTTAAAGCAAACAAAATATGAACTCAGATATATTAACTTCATTAATAATATCTCACAAAACCCCACTTTTATACCAAAATGAAGTATAAATATTAAATTCTACACTATGATTTTATCATTTTAAATTTAAAAATGAAAAACTATTGACCCAACAAATTAAGTCATCTGAATAAGCCTTAACATTATTTCAAAGGTTAAACCAGAAGAAGTGTTAGTATTCAGTCCTCTGAATTGCCACTGGTAACTACAACTACTGGGTGTTGAGGTCTGTACTTGTACCTCTTTGAAACCAACAAATACACAGAGAAGTTGATGAAGCTGAGTATGGAAAGGAACAAATAGAACAGGTTAAGATGGTTTCTGTTAATATTGTTCCCTGCTAACCAACCTCCACTTGCAGTAATATTCTTGGTGACAGTGTTCACGATTTTCACCAACATGGAACTTAGAAAATAGCCAATGGCCATAGAGCACCAGAGGAAGCACGTTGATGTGGATTTAAGCCCTTTTGGTGCCTCTGAATAGAAAAACTCAAGTAGTCCCACGTAGGTAAACATGTCAGCTATGCCAAATACAAAATACTGAAAAGAAAGCCAGAATATGCTCAGTGGCAATGGCTGTTTCACAGGCAATGCATCAAGCATGTGGTGGTCTCTAGCAACTCCTTTTCTTTTCACCTCTATGATTGCTGCAATGGCCATGGAGATGGAGGAAAGTATCAGGCCAACTCCTATGCGCTGCAAGTGTGTAATTCCGGTGGGAATACCAGTGAGATTACGTAGAAAAGGAACACAGATACGATCATAGAAAGGGACTATAATGATCAAGAATGCAACTGGGATTATTGGTAGGGATGCAGGTGGGATGTTAAAATGCTTGGTGATGCTTGTGTCCATGGTGGAGCCTTGATGGACAGAGAAGGTTTGGAGTTGTGCTAAGCAAAGGGTCATTATGATTGAGCAGCAGAATATAGGGAGCATGCTCAGAATGATTTTGGCATTTTCCACTTGTGTCACTCTGCATAGTTTCCATGGGTTTGATGCATCTTGTTTCTCATCTTGCACATCAGATTTTCTTTGAATTGCTGCTTTGTCCAAGAACCTATGCAGAAGAATGTTAAAACTAAATGCATGCACATATATATCACTAACTTTAGTCACAAGTGAGATTGAACCTGAAAATATCTCTATGAGGTTGATACTCTACTTCCACTGCAGCTTCTTTGTCCTGTTCAATCTCATACAATTCCATAGGATCTTCAGGAAGGGGAAGGTTTCTGTTGCGAATAGCTGCTATGTAGACCTGGAAAATGGAAGCCAAGTATTTAAAACAAATAGCTTGATCAATGCAAAAAATGATCAAAGTTTGAAGTACTAAGACAAAATGAAAACAAAACTGGTTTGAAATGTGAGGTTTCGATCTATTTATATATTATAAAATAAGGTTTATATCCATTTATATGCTCTAGATCAATGTGGACCTTCCAAAAGATACCAAGAATTTGTGTTGTGTTATCTACACCTGTATGATCTGAATGATGCCGTTTTTGGTGTGTGCAAGATGAATTCGGTATAGTGGCAATCCTAAGGCAAAGATTACGGTGGCGACAAGAATAGCAACGGTGGAGATTCCGAAGCCCCAGTCCCAGCCATTGTGGTCTTGAATATAGACATTAAAAGTTAAGCTCACTGCTCCACCAATGCAAACCGCTAACAAGAGAGAGTTGAAGAAGCTTGACATTTGCATTGATTCTTTGGGGTCTCTTTCATCAAATTGATCTGCACCGTGTGATGGCAGAGAAGCCTTCAAACCTGAACTGCCAAAGGCCAAAAGGTAGAGGCTAATGAAGAGGAATGCTTCTTTCTTGCCACTCAGCTTTTCACAATCTGAATTTTTCACATACACGTTGCAAATATCGGGCTTCAGCCTTCTCATGTGTGCCTGAATTGTAAGCAATGACAGTCCCTACAACACAACTCAGAACGTTGTTTTAAGAGATTTTTTATGTTGTTTTGAAATGTATAACTCAAATGTTTGTGATATTTTTTTAGACATTATATTCTACAATTTCATTTCCACGATTTTAGAATGTAATTTTATAAGACATTCGATTCTATTATGGAATACATAACTTGCTATGTGTTAGATACTATTTCCGGTTATATATTTTGAAACGCTCGTGGCAACCTCTAATTTGTAATCTAAAAGCTTTTTAATACATTTTGGACAATATTTTTTCAGAATGTGTAAAGGATTTTAGAAAGAGATTTAAGGTTTTTGAAATTGGAGTGATGGTTTAAAAGAATTAGAAAAATGTTATTGGCGCAAGGGTGTATTTAGGAAAAACAAAAGTTTGAAAAAGAACTATTTGTACATGTGCGAGAACAACAATTTGGAAAGTTCTTTCTGTACCTCCATATTTTGTTTTCCTGCATATCTGGAGTATAAAAATTCTCATTTTACCTTTTTAGATTATAGAATCAGTAAGTTGCTTTTTATTTTTCAATTACACAATACGGTTTTTTTTTTTTTTTAAATTAGACTTCCATAATATTGCACAAGACAAAAAGGACTTTTGAATTACACAATTCAATCAAAAATTTATTTATTTCTAAAAAAAATTCCCAAATTACACGAAGTCAAAAATGTCTTCAGAAAGTTGGATGGTTGATAAAGAAAAAAAAAAACTTCCGGCTAACACAATCGAAATGTCACTTTTGACTTCCCAATTACATAATTTGAAATTATCTTTTGACTTTTGAATTGCACAGTCTCAAAATCATTTTGATTTTGAATCGTAAAATCTAAAACCTTTTTCATGAAAAATTATATAATAAAAATTTCGTTTAACTTTTAAATTGAATAATTATAAAAGTCATTTTGAATTTTGAATTACACAAAACAAAAATTATTTTTAACTTCAAGAGTATAATTCGAAAAGGACGAAAATGAGAACCTTTATAGTCATGATAGTGGACAAAAAACGTGAAAGGTGGAAGAAGAATTTGCTGAACAATTAACGTGTATAGAATACTCACGATTACAGTAAAATGAGCACGTGGAACAGTGAATAATATAGAAAACTATTTGTAAAGCAGAAGAATCAGTTCTATTCCACACTAAAATCAGTGGCTACATATCTTTTCACACTCAGGTTTTCATATTTATAGTACACCATTTTTATCTTTATTTTCCTTTCCAATCATTTCGTCTTTTACTTCACTCATTTTTCTCTTTTCCTTTCATCTTTCACTTCCCACTATACTCTGAGAGTCAAAGGACCATTATTCCTCATCAAAACTTGTAATTTCACAGTCATATTTGAAAAAAAATATTTTTTCATGCACCAATTGTAATATATATAATGAATGATTAATAAGTTGTATTATTATGCAAAGAAAAGGTAATTTTGGATCTTACCAATGACTCAAAAAATCCAGAAATAACAACAGATTTGTATCTGCCAATCCAAGTATCTGCAAGAACAGCAACCACAATGGAGAGTATGTAACTCACACCCATGTAGTTGGTCACCATGTTGGCTGCATCTGCTAGTTCATAATGCATAATTCCATTGAAGTACGACACGAAGTTCACTGCTAGTGATAGAGTTGCCATGTTCTCCATAGCAATTGCGCCTGCATCCAAACCCAAATAACACTATGCACAATTAATTAATCCATTTAATCATATTAAATTAAGGATTTATCTTTGTATTTTTCTTATTGGTAAGTAATCATGGTTTCACTTCAGCAATTATTAGTTCCCATATTGAAAAAAAAATGATTTTAACTTAAAAAGTAAATTTTAAATTTAATTCAATTCTATAAAATCTTAAGATAATGAATTTATGGACCTTGATCCTTATATAGTGTTTTACTCTTTCATTTTTAATTCAACGTGAAACTTAGATCCACACTTGAATTCTTAATATCTCATACTATGTTAAGAATTAAATTTTAAGTTTAAACCAACCCCTATAACATCGATATGATACTATGTTAAGAATTAAATTTTAAATTTAAGTCAACCCTATAAAATCGAGTTGAGGGTTGAAAAATTGAAAATGGTTGCTTGCTATCGGTTAATCTACAAAGCTTATTTTGTATTGTTTCATTTTCATGCTACTCTTTAGGAAAATGTTGATGAACTCACACTGCATATCAGTTGTAGCTTACCAAGTATGAGCAATGAAACTTTGATCCCTCCATGTTTGTGCTTCAAAGCTTTTCTTCCTTTCCAATCAACCTTTCCATCAACAACCTCTGCTCTCTCCTCCTGCATCCACTTCACATTCCCTTCAACAACATGATTTTCCTGCATGCAAATGTGATGATCAGAATAAGTGGCATGCTATGCATATAACTAACAAAGGAAAAAAAAATGAAATACCATGGTTATGCAGAAAAGTTTTGAATAGCCAATTCAAAAACAAAGAGAAGTAATATTGTATAATGCGATAGGAGAAAAAAACATTATCTTATATATACTTCATCCTTAGCGATTTACATGTATAAAAGATAAGTATGCACTCACCAAATGAACGATAGTGACTCATAATAGGTCACCATCATATGTTGGGTGAAGACCAGTTCCAGTGAAAGAGAATATGCACTGTTCTTGGTTGATAGCGAATTGAGTTACATGGAATTTGCCGACTCTCCCACAGTAAGATTCTAAGCAAGTTTTCTAACACCATCAACGCAAGAACCATAATGACGAGTACCTATTTATCTTAAAAAAAATTTCCTGTAGAAAAAAAGTTTATATACGTTTTCAACTCTGGAGAATATTAACTTTTGTCTTTAGTTTCAAAATTCCTTTTGTTATTTCATATTCTTGTAACAAATGCGATGGTCATTTCAAAATTATAATTCTAGTGTTATTCTCTCCAGAATTAAAATTTAATTCTCAATCTCACAATTCTATTACTAGCTGTGGATTCCAAATTGAAATGAAAAAGACATTATTAATTATATTTAAAAATGAGAAGTATACGACGGCACTTTCTAAAAACAGTACACACTATAAATTAAAGAGATTATTACCATAATAAAAAGGAAATATTAGAGCAAAATATCTATGATGAAAAAAAAAATATGTATGAGTTGACCCGATCTTCACGAGAACGACTCTCCCACAATAATCAATAAAAAATGTGTATCTCATAAATGATATTCTATTTATAATATTCTAACGAGTCCTTATCTAGGTGGGTTTAGGTTAAATAGATTTATGATGTCCTAATCCTTAATCAATACATCTTATTTTATGTTAATATAATAATCATATTACAATTTCCCAATCATTTATAGAAATCCAAGATCAACTAAAAGTGTGTAATATAGACGTATAAAAAACAAAACAAAGATGAACAATTAATTTAAAATATGTACACTTGAATTATATATAAAATTCTGTATTTATCAAGTTGGGGTTGGGGGTTTTCATCCCTTATTAACTGCAACAAATTAGTTACAACCCCTCAATCTTAAATGACCTTCACTAGGCTTATTAAACACAATGTAAATTAAATTGTACTATTAATGGAAATTATATAATAAAGAAAATATGGTTGAAATAAGAAATATATAAGTATGTTCTGTTTTTTAATAATTCAAGTAGTATAATAAGGAAAATATGATTGAATAAGAAATTAAGTATATTGTGCTTTTAATGATTGAAGTATTCATTTTCTTGTGCAATGAAGACGGGAGAACTCAAAAAAATAGCAAAGAATAGTTACTAACAAGTACTAGTGGTAATAATGTTATAGTGAAAATTAAATTTTAATTAGTTAATATTAATTTAAAAATTGCATGCTAATTGTTGCAATTAAGATGTTATATATTTTTTTTCTTACATTTTGAATTATATTTATATAAAAGGTTTATACTTCACTAGCTTTATTCCATTGATGACAATACACAGATGTAGGTTACCTTCCTTATTCGCAGAATTTTTGTAAATACCTTGAATATTGTAAAATATATATATAACGTTTAAATAATTTGTTAAATATAATAAAATTTATTTAAAGTTAATAACAATACTTTCAACTAATATAATTCACGTAACATATCAATACTAGTAAAAATACAAAAAAAATCTGTAGAAAAAATAAAACCAGAAGATTAACTGTCCTTAAGACATATCTAGTGTTGAACATGTTATCTCCCAATTTTTATTTTTATTTTCACAAAGTCCCAATTTTATGTTGTCTCCCAATAATAAGTTACATTGCATCATAACTTTTTTTGTTGTTCTGGAGGATTGAAACTTCCTTTTGATTTTTAAAATCATCCTTATGAGTTATTAATTCAACTAAGACATTAAATACTTAATATAATGGTTAAAATTTTACCTTTCATAAATTTTTAGGTAAATTAATAATTAACAATGTAAATATATTGTTCTATTTTTAATATGTCTCTATTTTATTTAATGGTACTACAATAAAACTTTTAATTAAAAATAAAAAAATAATTAATCATAGTGATTAATTTATATATTAATTTACAAAATTAAAATAGTTATTATTATAAATAAAAGAAATTATAATTGATTATTAATTAATTAGAAATTAAAAAACTAATTTTTGACGGCAAAATTTTTAATAATTAATTTTGACGAATTTAATGACTAATTATAATTTCTAATTCATAATATAATGACTATTTTATTAATCATTAATTTTTAATTTCGTAAATTAGTATTTAAATTTATTATTATAATAACTAATAATTCTTATCATTAAAGTTAATTATCATTTAAGAATTTTGAGAATTTTGTTGTAGTGTGGTGAATATTGAAAGGCTCTCGCCTTAAAAGAAAGAAAAAATAAGAAAAGGTGAATTTCACATCACATAAAATTGTGAAATTTGTTAATCCCATGATGAAATTTATAAAGCTTTCATTTTTTACTAAAATTTTGTACTAGTAAAATTATTTATTTAAAGACTATAAGATCTCAAGTGACTTGAGATGATTTCCTTTTGTTTTATTTAGCATATGTAACGATCAAGTAAAACTGTTGTGGCCCAATAAAACGACATCTTATGACCTGGATCACACTAAAAATACCTCTTACAATTCTTCACTTCAAATTCTTTCCAAAATTCATTATTACGCACCAATCACAATGGAAACACTAAATATACCTAATGGATATGGATGAAATACACGTCTTGGATTTTTTAAAATATTAAAATTAGTATATATAAAAAATATAATATGAGAATAATATGATACTATTTTAAAAATTAAATTTAAAATCTAATTCACCCTTATAAATTAGTTTATAAGATAGATCCACCGTATTTCAATTCCAACAACTATCCAAACATTAAATCTCAATCATACTATTATATGAAAGTCATGAGATAGGGACTATTTTTGAAAACTATAAATCGTGTAAAAATCAAATTTAACACAAAAAGAAATAGTTAATTCTTAGCACTTGAATGAAAATTAACATAAAAATTTGTGTTAAGCAATAAATTAACATAAAAAGTGCGTGTCACTACAAGAAAATAAGTTTTGTTGCTACATTTTACATAAAATCTAAATAATAGAGTAAATGGTCAAGCATCAATAAATATATATTTATTTATTTTGATGACGATGAAAATTAGAATAAATTAAATTTTGGTTTAGTGATTATATTTTGTGGTGGGGTAGCAGATCCATTTGTTTGTTTTTTGGAGTCACTGTTGATGTCTCAATCTGATAAAAATTCAACCATAACTAGCCGGCTATGGCTGCCAAAGACCAGGGCACTTTAATTAGTTGACTCTCAAAACTTAATTGGATAAATTACCTGATTTGATATTGTAATTTTAGTTTATTTCAGTGTTTTTATAATTAATAACAAATATTATATATTATATTGTAAGTGACATCAATTATTCCGTGACAGAGGTCAAGTGGATCGGGTCACAATCGAATAAATTGTTACCTTTAGAATTGTATTACACTTTTAAATAAAAAGAGTTGCGTCTTGACTAATGACTATAGTTTTTAGCTTAATGATAAGTGCTCAAACCCATATATAAATCTTTTGAAAGTGAAACGATCTTTATTAGAATAGCATGCTAAAATTTTAAATCAAGATGAACTAAAATTACAACAATATTAGAATTCAAGTTTTACTATGAAAGAACGATTATCTGTAATTTGAAATATTGCATCGAGATTTAGATTTAGATTTAAAAATTTAAATCAAACCATTACAAAAATAATATTTACTATTTAACAGATTAAAAATTTGTGAATGAAAAGTAAACTAAAATAAAACAATCGATTGAATGAAGTCATATGGTTAAATGGGGAATAAAACAACTCTTAAAAAAATATTCTCTTTCAGAAATGAAAATTTCAAATTATAATATATTGAAATTTCTCTGATAGAATTTTCATAGATAAGTCTTCATTATATCTTAAATGATTACTACTGACTTTTTCTAAAAGGAAAACATTTAAGTATTATGCTTAGGGTGAACATAATATTTTCAGGATAGGTGTTGTCTTTTAAGGAAAAAAAAAACTGTTGATATTATAAAAACATGTGTAAAGTAATTAATACATTTATTTTACTGAGTTATTAATCAATATTGTAATTTACAAATAAAAATATTATTCTAAACGTGGTTAATTTAGGTATGCCAATTTATTAGATTAGTAATTTTTTTCCAGAGGCCATACGAGCCGTGCTGATATATATTTTTCTAATTTTTTTCATACCATTTTTTTCTTAAATAATTTGGAACTAAGAAAATTAAGATATATAAATTATTTTATTGAAAGGATTAGTTATTAATTATGACTTGTCGATGCTGTGATTTCTTTCATTTGATATGATAGCATTAGTGAATTGGAATTCCTTCAAAATTTAATCAATTTACAAAACAATCTTTCTTAAAAAGCCTTCTGATTTTAAATTAAAATACCTAATTTATAAATCTTTTGTTTTTAAGAGCGACCTTATTTTGTACTTGTCCGTTGCCAAGAAATACAATATTCTTCTATCAAACTTTCATGATTTTTAATATTTTTTTATAAACTAATAAAAGCATAGATGATATAAAATGTATATGTCTACATTTTATGATAATAAAAGAATAATACATATAATTACAAAATTTAATATAACTATTATGATAATAAAACACAATTACTAAAACATAAAAAGCGAAATTATAATAAAAAATAGTTATAAAAATAATTTGTTGGTATATATGACTCTCATTATTTATGTATCATGCTATTGCACGTAACTAATATATTGTGAAATATTTCTAACAAATTCTTTATATTTGAGAAACTCTTTTTTCAAATTAATGCATTCGTCGACATATTTAAAAAAATATATCAATATCAATAAAAATATAAATAATTAAGATTATTTCTAATTAATTTCTCTTTTATATTTCTATACTAAAACTAAATTAAGAAGAAACATTTATATACTAAAAAATGATAAATAATATAATTAATTATGCTAAAAGTGTACGTGTTCATCATATATAGTATAATATAAAAGAAACTCCTGATTAAATAAGTCATTGAAGTCTAAACTTGAGTAAAATGTATCCTGTTAAATTAATAGTGGTGAAATAACATAAACGGCAAAGAGTTACTAATAATTTAAGGTTTTTAGATGATAAATAATGTAAAATTCTCTCATATAAATCGTTCGTTTTTTTTAATGACCCAAAAACTTTTTTCTTTCATAATGTTTAGCTATGATTAGCATTAATTCACATATTTTTATTAGAGAAAAATTTTAATTTAAAATTTTCATCAATAATAATTTGGATGAAATGATTGAAATATTTTAATTTTTAATTTTTTTATTGGATAAAGCAATTTAATTTCTATTTTACGGCGAACTTAATTCTATTTTTTTACTTTTGAGTCTAACTTAATTTAGCTCAACTTTCAAATCGATATGACTCGTCCGGACTTTTGATTTAAGTTGATTTTCGACCTAGTTCAACTATCAGCCTAGCTCGACTTTCAATCCAAGCTGGCTTGATCGACCTTCGACCCAAACCGATTTAGCTCAATCTTTTGTCTCAACCCGACTTGACTTTTTGGACCTGTATTTTTTTCATCCTAACCAATAAACAATTTCACAACTTTGAGAAATTTTAATTTCCTACTATTTAATTATTTTAATTGTTAAAATTTCTCAATTTCAATTTACTTTTAAATTTTTCATCCAAATATATAATTTTTTTAAAAAAAATTTAAATTCTTCAAACTATCTTAAATTTTCTCGTCCAAACATATCGTATAAACTTTTACTACGAGGGATGATCAAATGAAGAGTTGACGGAGTAGCGAGAGAGGGAAGTGCCTAGTTCGACAGCCTATGTTGTTATCTTTTGTGGAAGCACTAGTGAATGTATAGGTTTGACTACTTTTATTGACAACGTGTATGCCATTAAAGTTGAGCTTGTTGGAACCACTTTTGCAATAAAACTTGTATCGGAAAGAAGGTGGCCAAATATTTGGCTCAAGACTGATTCTATTTTGGTAAGGGAAAAAATTTGTGAATCACAATTGTACCTTAGTACATAAGAAATAAATGGAGAAGGTGTTTATAGAAATTATAAGCATATACACTTTAGGATTACATACCTTTAAAGAAACAAACAAGTGTACAATCAATAACCTTTGTGATTTTTGGTATGAGCGATGTTTCCATTGTGAGCATACAAGTCTATATTTCTTATTCTTAAAATCAAAGCCATTCTTCTTGATAGCGAAAGAATGCAAAAGATTCAGATTTGGTTGAGCTATCAATCTCTTTCTGCTACTCTTCTTGAATAACTAGAGAAAAACATACAAAAATTCATTGAGTAATCAAATGTACAAAAAGTGAAAATTATATATAACAAAGATACTGCCAAGTTAAACAGAAAAAATAAACTAATTACAATAACTAAAAAAAATGTGTTTTTACTTTTTTATTTTTTTTATGATAACAAAAAATAATAAAATTACAATTATAAAAATAGATATAAATATTTTTTACAATTTGATTATATATATATATATATATATATATATATATATATATTTTTTTTTTTT
>Ga0214543_1005433_pt1 | contig 23455 bp, 13 predicted proteins | sample CNSS2metaG_FD_160094 | JGI IMG/M metagenome (GOLD analysis project Ga0214543, IMG submission 160094) | Root nodule microbial communities from cowpea collected in UCLA plant growth center, Los Angeles, California, USA - CNSS2 | ecosystem: Host-associated > Plants > Roots > Nodule | place: USA... | reverse complement strand
AATTTTATAATTTTATAATTTTATAATTTTATAATTTTATAATTTTATAATTTTATAATTTTATAATTTTATAATTTTATAATTTTATAATTTTATAATTTTATAATTTTATAATTTTATAATTTTAGAATTTTAGAATTTTATAATTTTATAATTTTAGAATTTTAGAATTTTAGAATTTTAGAATTTTAGAATTTTAGAATTTTAGAATTTTATAATTTAGAATTTTAGAATTTTATAGTTTTATAACTTTATAGTTTTATAAATTTATGATTTTTTTATTTTATATTTCTATAATTCTATAATCTATGATTTTGCAATTTTATCTGTTAAACCACGCACTAATACGCACAGATTTTATCCACTAAATCACGCAATAAGGCGCACAAATTGTATCCGCTCAATATGGGCTAAGACTTACAGATTTAATCTGCTATAAACCACAACGTGCATGATTTTGATCCGTTATAAACCACACACTAAGGCAGACAAATTTAATCCCTAAACCACGCACTAAAATGCACGAATTTAATCCACTATAAACCACATACTAAGGCACATGGATTTAATCCGCTATAAACCACTAGAGATGACAAATAAACTCGTCCCCGTAGGTATTGCTCGAACTCGTCCCGTTTTGACGGGGAATCCCCGCATTGACTGGGTATGGGTACGGGGAATCTCCAACTTTTTCGATTGGGTATGGGGATGTACATATCCCCGCCATAGTACTCGTCCCCGCAATATCTCCGTTCCTGTTTAAATTATTAAAATATTCACAATTAATTAAATAACTTTATATATATATATATATATACACACACACACACACACTGTATGTTTCATCGAACCATCGACAACGCATAGTCCTCCGGTCCATCGAACAAGGCTGGGAGGGCTTGCATATGAACCTCACAAAGGACCATCGGTCGATCGGTCCCACAGATGAATCATAAGGGACCATCGGTCGATTAGTCCCACGGATGAATCACATGTTACCTCATAAAGGACCATCGGTCGATCGGTCCCACAGATGAATCACACGTTACCTCATAAGGGACCATCGGTCGATCGGTCCCACAGATGAATCACACGCTATCTCATAAGGGACCATCGGTTGATCGGTCCCCAGGTAGATCACGCGTTACCCTATAGAGGTCCATCGGTCGATCGACCCCATAGGTGATTCAAGTAGTCTTACATATGATCATCAATCGATCGGCCATATAGATTAAATATTCACTTAAGGTTATTAAACTCAGAGAAGATAACCCACCTAGTCAAGCGGCCATCGGTCGATCGGCCAAACAGAAAACCTGAACCAGTCAGCTGGATTAATTAACATTAAACAAGTCAGTAATCGTGATTAAAAGATCAGTGGGCCGTGATTAAGGAACCCTAATTATAGGCCCACACCAGAAACTATAAATAGGACCAAAGGTAGGTTGGTAAGGATCTTTAATTCGCATTTATTACAGCAGTTATAGTTATACACCGATCGGTCCATCAACTGAGTTAAGCATCAGAGCCTTTTAGACAGGTACCCCTATCATCTGTTCAACCGATCGAGCAAGGAGGAAGATTTTTTGGCGAGGAAGTTACAACAGATTGCGAAGAGAGGAGACATAGAGAAAAAAGAAGTAAAATTGAAGTAGTTCTTAGTAGGTGTTTGGTCCCTATACCCGAAACTATATATATATATATATATATATATATATATTAACATTTCTCATGCATCTCATTCACAAACAAACACATTACCCTTAGCAAGTAAAACACTCTCTTAAAATTTCAAAGACAGAGAGTGAAACAGAGAAACATGCTAGTGGTCTCCTTTCCCTGATCTTAATGATTGTGGTGCAGCTAGTCTATGCTCCCAATAGAATCTGACATGAGTTCTCTTGTCCAGATGGACAACTCTGCCACCGTGTCCATAAACTCGGTCAGAAAAGTTAGTACTTCAAACCCTTTCATGCATGCATATAGTGTAAATGAAATTGAAACAAAAAGCAGAGTTAAGGGTACATACATTTATATATTTAATAAGGTAGCATTTGAGCAAGTATGCAAGGGAGCAATGGACACTGTGGCAAAGAGTCGTTGATATGCAACGAGCACAAGAGGACTCATGCCAAAGTCTATAACGAGTTTTGAAGTGATATTCACGACGGCATAGACTAGCTTGGTGATGAGCACATGGAGTTGTGATTGGTGGAGTATTTTCCCAAGGCCAAGGCTAAATTGAAGAAACAGTTTAAACGGACTAAAGAAATTCTTAGTGCGAACACCACCGCTCCGATTTCCCGTTGGATCGCTTCATGATGATGTCGACTTCAGGAGCACCATAACTTGTCAGAAATTTGAATAGCTCTGTGAAGACATTTGGAAAAATCGCCTTTCATTGGAACAAATATATGCGGTGGAGTTAATCGGAGGAGCTACAAGAGTGCCAAAATTACAGGTTTAGCTTCAATAATTCCTTGGTAGAAAAGAGCTTGATAAGCATCCTCATCCTGATGAAGCAATAGTTCTTGGTGCAGCTCTACATTCATTGTTCTTTTATTTTCTTTAATTCAAAACTCTGGTTTTCTAAATACATCTGAATTCAAAAGCCTTGGTCATAAAAGGACATAAATATGGTTAGAAGTTTGAGTTTTTAGCTTGATTTTCCTACTTAATTTTCGGTTTTATTTAACGACCCAGTACCCACTTTTTAGCCACATTTTTTATTTTAATGAAAAATGACAAGTAAACAAACCTTAAAAATTTTAATTTAATAAAACAAAGATATCATTCCAGAGATCTGATAAATGAAAACAAATATAATAATCCCTTTTAAAGCTTATAATAAAAAGTTCTATAACTTCTCACTACGTGAAGGTCATCGTCCAGTGTCCAAAAGCCATAGACGTTGTTCCCTTCATAAAACCCAAAACTATAAACCAAATAACTATGCATATACTTTGTCGTCTTCGTCGTCGTTAGACTCTAACTTATAGATGTAAATAGTAGTAATAAGCAGAGAAGCAAGCACATTATGCAGCAGAAGGTGCTGACACGAGTGGAATATTGCCACCAGCCTCCGACAGTGCTGAAGACAAACGTTCCACATTCACAGAGTTGTCGTTATTGTAGTTTAGTGTCTCATCTTCATATATCTCCCACCACTTCTTCACAAGTATCTTGATATCTTCCCTCTCCATGTTCTCCTCCTTCCCAGTGAATCTCCAAGGCTTAGACCCCTATGTATAGTACGTAATCAACAAACATTACCACCTCGTATTCAAACAGATTAATGTAACTGATGTATGATCTAAATAGACAAATACAAACAGAGGACTCACAGCAGCACAATAATGAACCACTTGAACTTTGTCAAGTTCAACATTCTCAGGGTGACGCCACAACATAGCCAGCACAAGGTTGTACAAGTTTGGTATAGGCTTGTACTTGTCCTTGAAGTACATATTCAGAAAGTCCTGCCACCACATCACATCAAAACAAGTTTGAAACTCTCACACTTTAAACTTGCTCAATTTGTAAAAATGTCGAATATTATATATGCACACACATACCTGCTCAGCAAAAGATGTGGGCTTGGTGATTTGAAGTGTTTGAAGAAGATCACGGTAAGTGACAAGATCAGGTTCATAGACAAACATGCCAGCGTTGAAATATAGAGGAGGTTTAGGACCCAAATGAGAGGACCACTGAACTTTATCAGGGCACTGTTGGCAGTAACCAATCTGGTACTGAGGGCTGTGGCTCCAAGTCTTCTCGCAGAAGCAATCCATCACAGCATAGAAATAGTTATCAGGAAGATCAAACAAGTGGTCAATGTTTCCGAAAACCTGGATGTCACCATCTAGGTATATCATCTTGCTGTACTCCACAAACTACACGACAAACACAACCGTGTAAGAATGAATCATCCACATCTAAAACAAAAACCAACACTGAATAAATCCTGTTCACTGAACATGGATTCTGTTGTCACCTTTTCTATAAACACCCAGTCTTTTCTTAATAAATTAAAACAACATTTCTACATATATTTTTCGTAAATTAAATTTCATAATTGTCTAAATTTTCACAATCCAAAATGGGGAAAGCTGAATTCTACAAGTTTAAATAATTTGTTGATCCTTTATGTAAAACTCTCTTGAAGCTTCTGAATGAAATAAGATTACTAGTTGGAGAAAGCTTAAACGAAAGCATGCTACTGCTGACGTGTATTAACGTTACCAACAAGAAATTGATAACGTGATTGCACGTGTTGATTTTTTCTTGTTTATGTTTCCGACAATGATAGTTTCTGGTATATTAAACACTTTAATACTTCAAGAAATTATGTTTCAGGTGTTTCAAGACTCTATTTTCATATTTCTATGCTTCCAAAGTGCATTTGGTAAATTCTAAAAATTAAATTTTAAAACATCTATAATTATTTTAAAACATATTTAATAAAAACAAATTTGTCATAACGTTTTAAAAGAAAATCCAAAACACGTGAAAGAATACAGAGAGGCCCAAAATAAAATTTTAAAATTACAAAAAAAAAAACATAAAAGACTACGAAAGAGGAAAAATGATGCAAACGAAATCGAAAAGTAAATTTTTTTTTAGAATACAAAAACCGTGAAAAACACAAAAAAAATAAAAATGAAGCAAATATAATCCCGAAAAGTTTTCAGGCCTTTAACTTTTAGATAAGAAAAAAAGTATCGTGGGTTATAAACATGTACTACCCTTCTCTTTTTCTTTTGTTGAAGAAACGTTGTAGTAAAAAATAGAGGTAATAAAATATAATCTAAATATTATAAAAAGATGGAGGAGTATATATGGTTTCCCTGTATCAGACAAAGACAAAACTTAGTTAACAAAATACAAGAGGTGACAGCATCCGAAACTCCTCCAAGAGCGACGAATATGTACTACGTGTAACTCATGCAACCATTAAAAAAAACAAAACCCACTTTATAAAATCACAAACTTGATTTAAGGTAAATTTATTTGAAATGAAACCAATAATAGTTTTGAATGAGTAATTAAAAATATATAGAAAAAATAGAGATATATGTGCACTGGTTAACTGAAAACAAAAAAGTTAATACATATACCTCCCAAATACGTAGCTTGGAATAATTGATGACATAATAAGCCATGGCGAACTGTGTCTGGTTTTCAGGTGGGTACACAGGTTCAATCTCCCTGACAGTGCAACCTTGAGATTTCAAAATCACACGATGTTCCTCAGGAACATCAGGTAACACAGCAACCACCAAAGGGTACATGCTTTTGGCCTTTCTCAACCCTTTGGCCAAACCCACAACACCTTTCACGTAATCGCCATTCCCAGCAAGGAAAGTCACAAAGGCACGGTCACTACTACGTTTGATTTGCTCAGTGGTGCCATTGACAGTGATGTTGGGTGTCATGGTTTCAGTGAGAGGAAAGGAAAAGAGAAAATAGAAGGTTCCAAGAGTTAGGAACAAGCTTGGTTTGGTTTAGTTTACTAACCAAAGATCACTGAAGAGGTTGTTTTGTATTGCAGTGTGGCAAATGATGGAGGTGGAGAATGACTTATATAGAAGTTTTGGCCTCTGGAAGCTTGTTTCTGCTATTGTTTCATCCAACCGTTAGATACATGGTCTCTGATCCAACGGTGCCAAATGCTTCTAGTTGAATAATCAAACTTTTACTTAATTATTTTATATTATCACTTTAGTCTAAGTTTAACGTTTTCTACATACCCATTTATTCAATGTTGGAGTTGGAGTTTGTTCTGTAACCCTAATCAAATCTCGAAATTATGGGCAAAAATACATTTTACCTAATATCACTAAATAAGGTAATGTCCCTGTCCGAGGGATCTCATCACATGCACACATTATTTGCGGAATATTTTATTTCGCTAAAAAGTATTTCATGAATTATATAATAATTAATCAGCTTCTTCTTCTCTCCTTGTCTTGTCTATAGCACTAATTGTGTTTATTAGTCTTTGTATTAATACACATAATTATTTATAAAGCATTAAAATGTATTTTCACTTAATTAGTGTCAATCATTTTTTTTCTTCAAAAATATATTAATATTTTTTTATTAAAATCATATTAGAAAACAGTACAATGGTGATGGAATGTAGTGATGTTTTTCTTTTTTTATTTATTTATTTGGAGTCGCTTAATTTTACAAAAATTACCTTAAACACATTTTTAGCCACTTTAAAATAACTAGGTTTTGGTTTTGACTAACGAAGTTGAAAAGTCATTAAAAGAAAAATATTTTTTTTTACAAGAAACAATAATTTAAAATTTCCGTAATTATTTCATGATCAAATAAATTGTTATTAATTAAATAATAATTACATAATGAATCTGATTGTGTAATTGTTTCGCGATCAAATTAATTGTTATTACCTATAAAATACTAATTACAAAATAAATCGGATTATTAATAGCATTTTATCTGAGTTACTATTTTTAAAAATAACTATTTGGACCATAAAAAACAAGATTATGAAAATATTAAAAGTTCTGTAAGGAAAGAATTATATTAGATAAGTAATGTACAAATATTATAATAAGAAATCTTCTAAATAACTGAGTGAAAAAACTTTAATAAATATTTTTGTTTTTTAACTTTTAAAAATTAAATGTTACTGTTTTTTTATATTTCTAATATAAACATAAAAAATCAAATGATCGTTATAAGTACGTAACATAACACCTACTAAAATCTATGTAGGATTAAAAATAGATAAAAAAATATTCTACGGAAATTAAAACTAAAATTCTAAATTTTATAATTTCCTTGTCAACTAACTTTCTTGATCTTTATTTGTCCAGAGTATTATTCTTTTTCTAGTATTCTCTGTCTCAGGACTTCCTCGCTCTGTGTGTATGAGAAAATGTTCTATTCTGAATTTCAGCTATAGTTTCGGCCTTATTCGAATGAGCGTCTCATTAAAAGAGTTTACTAGAAAAACTAAAAATAATTTTCTTTTAATTTTTAGTAGTTTTTTTATATCAGCAATTTAATTTTAAAGTAGTAAAAGATAAAGATTTTTTTTTAAATAATTGAATTTTATAATAGTAAAATATATATGAACAATCTTGGTAAATTAGTAATATCATAAGGTAAAATACAAACAATAGTTGTTATAATTAAGCAGGTTTCTTTTAATTTCTTACCAACAAAGTGGCATTGATTTTTTTTTTCTTTTTTTGCTAAAACATATGTAATACTTATCATACTATATGATTGTCAGTTCCAACATTCATTTTTATGACCCGGTCAAAGTTATTGACAGGAACATAAGGAATTCTTTCTTATTACAAATAAGGAGTTATTTCTTATTTAAAATTAAGTTTTAGTAGTGGCCCGACATCGAAAAGTTAAGGTTGGTCTAACTATTTCATTAATGTTAAGTAGAAGTGATAAATAATAATTACAAAGTTTTATATGACGTACAAAGATTACTTGACTCTTACGCTATTGATACAAAAGTTCAACAAAGATATATATAATGAATGATATTGTCACAATGTTTTTGTTATTTTTTTTTATCATCTTTTTTTTTCTAGATTAACTTTCTAAGGAAGCAACCAAATATATTTGGATAATTTATAAATGACATGTTTGGCTTAAAGTTTATAAGTATCTGTCCTACATTGGTGCAGTTTTGGACACGCCTCATTCACATTCACATATTTCAAGCATAAACAGTTTATTCAACAAATAATACGAGAGCAACATTGCTGATGAGGTATTAGGTATTTTATTTATTCTTATAACATTATACAATTAACATTTTCTCTTAATTTCTTGATTTTTTTTACAGTGTGAAGATTTAGTTCTCCAAGGAAGAACCGAAATAATGTAAAAAATATATATATTTTTTTTTATATATATATATATATATATATATATATATATATATATATATATATATATATATAGGTAACAACATATTTGTTTTTAATGCTTATAGGTACACTATGTGGTGAAACAAAAGTTACTTGAGGCTTTTACGTTTCTTCTTTTCTTTTTTGCTATTGTTGTAATATTTTTTTTCCTCTCTTTTTAGGATTATTTATATGGCATGTTTTCTTTAAAGTTATTAGTGTTTGATTTGCATCATAGAAAATTACCAAGTGGTTAACAATCAACCAAAATTCCTTGATCATAATATCTTATATTTTGTTCCATAAACATATAGTTTGCAAGTATTTCTCAAATTATCTTGATTCACCTTAAGGAAAGTTTTTTCAGAGTAGTGGTCTTTTCCGTCACATAATTTTATTTTATGTTAACTTAAGCAAGAGATTAAAAGAATATAAAATTAAACATTTTATTATTAAGAATTTGTAAAGTGGAAAGACAGATATAGTTATATTATATAGTTTTTCGGGTTAACTGCCACCGCCCAAGCAATAGGATATCATCACCGACTGGGCCCTACTACCCCTACGTGAGTAACCTATTTTTCTCCATCAAAGTCACCTCACAGCGAGCCACGTGGACAGTCACAACACACGTGGCTTCCCATTAAACGACTGTCCTTAATAAACAACACCTCTCAGGTGAGGTGCGTGCATATTTACCCTGGGTCCAACTTTTGCTTCTGCCACGTCAACATTTATTCCACGTGGCAACTCATTACCTACACTATTTCCTTTTTAATTAAATAATAATTACTTATTTTTTGGTGGGGTCCATAAAATCCATGCGTGTCTAGCCCCCAATGTGTTTCTCTACGGTGCAATATGTGTCGGCAACATGTAAAGCCTCGTAGCGCCACGTGGTCATTATGTATCTCGTTGGATCAACAATGGTTGGGCGCATGGACGTTTTTTCTGGTTTGGTTAGTTGGTCTAAAAGCATGACCAACTCAAACATAATTAGGTCATCATTGTACACTTAACTAAGATTTGAGGATAATGAAATGAAATATAACATTAAATTATTCTATATTTCTTTTGACGATAATGTTTGTGAACTTTTCGCCCCAACCGACCATTAAAATATTGGATATCTGAATGGTTTGGTTTTTGTGTTAAAATGAAAAGTCTACAATTTTTGGGTTTTCCCGTTGCTAGTTTAGATTGTATGGTTAATTAGGTTGGACTAACGGAATAACTATAATTGGCTTCAACAAATTCACAGGTAAGAAAGCAAGGGAATTTGAGAATATTCCGTTGTCTTTGTGACTTTTAATTTTAATTACTATTCTGTTTCGTTATTAACTTCTTTATCTTGTCGATAAATAAAGCAGTCAATAATGACTTTCCAGAAGTTTCTGGATTTTCTTCTTTTATTTTCCTTTTTTCTGGGAGATTTGTGACCCTACTTATCTTTCTATGATATAGGAGTGATTTTCGGAGATTAAAGCAAGATTTTCTTTGTTCTCCTTAAATCGTGATTACTTTGTTTTGGTTACGATCCCTGATGTAAAGACACAAATTAAATATGTATGTACAAAAGCTGAAAACCATTTGAATAAATGTTCTATGTTCTATGATAATTCCTTTCTGTACGTAAACATCACCAAAACCCAAAACACTTACTTTAGTTGTGATATCGAAAAAAAATGTATGAAAGTTTGGATTCAATCCGTATAATCATGGTAAAAAAAATGTATTCAAATAAATGTGTGATCGAGAAGTTTATAATTTTAATAACTTCTTATATACATTAAATATATTCAAATTTATTTTTATTTTTCTCTCTTATTTAAAAATGTAGAGATTGTTGTGAGAAAACTTGCTATGGTAAGAAGAATCCATTTTAGAGCATCATAAGTTATGAGTGTCTAATTGAACTGTTTATTTTAATTTTAAAGTGTCACAAGTATTTTATATAAAACTATCAAAAGACACTACACTATTTTATTTTAATTATTTAAAATTTAATCTTTTATTAGTTTTGATTATATATTTTTAAAAATAATTATTTATGTGTTAAAATTTAAAAGAGCACATAATATGTTAAAATGATAATGAGTTTCATCTACCACAGAAATACTCTTACTAAATCTTACTAAAAAAGTTACAGCTTTATAAATTCCCGTTAACACTTCACACATAAAATCCTATAAATTGTAATGACCGATATAGAAATATAATTTAAAAGTATTTTCTTTATTATTTCATTTAAAACATTTTTTTTCTTAAGAGACATTAACCACTGATAAAAAAAAATCATAAACATCTGTTCTTGTATAAGGAATCCCACTAGATTTGTTTTATCATAATTTTTTGTCAAACAATATATTTTTTAACTTTAAAATACCAACGACATTTAAAATAATACTCAAAACCATACTTAATATATAGAAAAATATATTTTAACTTATTATTCTTTTACTTAGTTTTAATCTATTATGTCGTTCACTGTTAAACCATCTATTTTAATTTTTTTTATTTTTTTTAGTAATGTAATATAATGATCTAATAATGATTAGAATAATAAATTAAAAGTGAGGAAAAAAAAGTGAATTGAAATATGTACATAAAAATACGTATTACAAGTTATATACTTACAAGAAATTCTATTTTTTTTAAGTAAATATCGAGATTTATTCATTAAAATATAGTAATCTTTTTCTCATTTAATAAAAACATTTTCCTACTAATTCGCTATTACTTATAAAAGGTATTTGATATATATATATATATATATATATATATATATATATATATATATATATATATATATATATATATATATATATATATATATATAGATAGATAGATAGATATAGATATAAAATTAAATTTCAATATTTAAAAATGAATTTAACTTTATGTCAAATTGTATAACTTTTTCTTGTCATAAATATAAAATATCATTTAAGTGTATAAAATATTTATATATTTATATTATATTTATTATGAGCTTTAGTTATACTATAATTGTTTATAAACCACATTTTTCTTTCTATTGTTAGTTACGGTATGAGACAAGATTTTTTTTGTTTAACAATGCCAATAAAGTATGTATATCCTTTATATGTTACGGACATTTAAAATAATTTTTCTATGGGTTAAACATATTTTTTTCTTTAAATTGGTATAAAATTAGTCTTTAAATTAAATTTATAAAATACTTTTTATAAAGTTATGAAAAATATTTTCCTTAATAAACAATATGTAAAGATTATGTTATAGTTTATTAAAGAACTCTATTCATCATTTGAAAAAATTCCACGTCATTTATTAGAAAAAATATTTTAGATAACTTCATAAAGAGTGAAAGTTAAATATTTTATAATTTAGGTTACAAATGAGATCTATTTGTTATTATAACTTGAAGACAAAAAAAACACACACTACACTTTTATTCATCACTGTAGGAATTGGGTTTAAGCTTTTCCCAGTCCCTTCTCATCAATGGACTCCTGATGTATACGAAGGAGTGCGGTTCTTTTGATAAATTTCTATCTTTTTCTCTATTTCTGAGATGTTTGGATTTTTCAAAACTCCATGGACATGCCGAAGAGAAATGCTATTCCCACTCCAACCAAGACATAACTTTACTTGATCAAATAACAATTAAGTTGAAGCAGAGTCAGAGACAACGAATCCCTTTATGATAAACAGATTCATTTTGCAAGTCCGTTATTACGGATATATATATATATATATATATATATATTGTCCTTTTTTTCTTTATGCTATCAACATTGACATTTACAAGAAAAAAATGTTTTTGTATGTATGTTATGTGATGGATTGCCAATTACATGTGGTGGTGAAGTGTGTATAATGGTCGGGATAGTAGCTGAGGATTGTGGATAGGGACCACAATGTAGTATTCATGGACGAGTTTCTTAAGAAACACTTCAAAACTTCAACTCAAATACGTGGTTGATAAGGTCTTAAAGTCAGATCACCATTTATTTTGTTTTAATCCATTTTCCATCAGCATAATAAAATTAAGACAAAATTAATATTCAAAGGCTCATGTATATTTCAGAACTTCATATTGTAGCAAATCCGAACAGATTTTATAAATATACATGAATTACTGAAAATTGATAGAAAAGTTTATACACCAACAAGACTCTTGCCAAGAATAATGTCATCTGTTGAGAAATCAGCCTCTTTCCGGAATGTTCCTCTGCCAAAGTCCAGGTTATATGAGTCTGCAAGACCTTCTACAAGGTCAAATTCAGGTTCCCACCCAAGTACGCTCTTTGCTTTATCAACCGATGCAAAGAAATGCTGCACAATAAAGAAAATAAAACAACAATGTTATTATTCATCATAATTTCGCCAATGGAGAAACTGCACGCATTCATTTTCTTTTGTTAATGTTATGTCGGCAAAGAGACGTCCCAGCTATGTTTCAGCTTTCAAACGTCATGAGTTTAAAAACTTTTAAATATCATTAGACTGTATAATGATGTCATTTTTTTAATAAACTATATAAGTTACAGACACTTTTTCCTCATTCTATCTGATTCGTGTTGTTGTTTCACCTGGTCACGGAATGGAAATGACTTCTTTTTCCCAAAATCATAATCTTTAGGGTTGTAGTGAACGATCTCTGGCTCTGGGAATCCACCAGCCTGAAAAATGACAAAACAAACAAAAATTATATTAGTAAAATATGTCTCAAATGTGAATGTTTGACATTATAAATGACAAGGAATGAATAACTTACCTTAGCACACGCTCTTGCTAATCCATCAAATGTGACATATTTCTCTCCCGAGATGTTGAATACTTCCTTGCTGGCCTTGTCATTACCAAGAACCTTAACGAAAGCTGTTGCCAAATCCTGTCATGATTGAACCATATTTCAGCCAAAATCACAAAAATGTTACAAACTATCATGCTATTAGGAGTATAAAAAGTTAGCTACAGATTAGTTAAATCAGATGCTATTATGGAATATAAAACGTTAGCCATAGATTAGTTACACCAGTTATGTCTAAATGAACGTTTCAAGATAATATTAGAGAAGGTCCGTAATAGTCTGTAACAAGTTAGTTTCATTTACATAAGACCATTTACTATAATCTTCAAAGCCATCCAAAGAAGGCACTGCAGATAACGTACGTTGAACCAAATTGCAGAAAGATGGAACATAGTAGGCATGGTAAAAAAAACTCTAATGAATATGATGAGCTAAGAACAATAACATAACGAATTCAATACCTTAACATGACCAAGTTGTGTTATTTGTATTCCTGAGCTAGGGATAGGAATTGGGCGACCAGCTTTCAATCTATGGAAGAACCACTCTTCAACAGGGTTGTAGTTCAAGGGTCCATAGATGTAAACTGGCCTTATAGAAGTCCAGTTAACACCCTTTGATTGTAGCAAACTTTCTGTCTCAAGCTTTCCCTTGTGCCTACTCTTAGGATCAACTGCATCAGTCTATCACAGGAAGCAAGGAGTTAAATGGAAACTCAAATTAATTATACTGCAAAGAGAGATATGAGTGATTAAAGGCAAGTCACTGCAAATTTCTGAAATTACAGGAAGATATACATGTTAAAACGTAACTGACCTCTGCATGAGGTAATAGATCAGATTTGAGATAGACACCAGCTGAAGAACAGTAAATAAACCTGACAATGGGAAAGTTATAGACAAAATGGAGATTAGAGGCATAGTACAAAATATTACCAGAGACATTTTCTCGCTTGAAGTGCAATCAAATTTATTCTTAAAATTCAGTTGACTAGGTAACTCATTTGTAAGTTGAACAGTGACAATCTGGTTTTATGTTATATGAAAGACAGTTTAGGCAGCTTACTGTTCCAGATTAGGCAGAGCATCCAGTATGGGTTCAACTTCATCTGCCTCTCGTCCTGGAACATGCCGAAAATTTTATGAGTCTCATGAGAGAAAAGTTATGAAAAATCACGACTTGAACCTAAAGAGAAAAATAAAATAATGGAATTGTAGGAAAACAATATGCACAGAAGGTGTGAACATGTAGGAATTTGCATACCATTTATGTCATAAACAACATCGTACCCCACAGCTGAGAGACTGGATTTTACAAATTCAAAGTCCTTCCTGTCTCCTTTCAAATGCAAGATCTGGGAAATTAAAAATGCTACAAATTGTAAATGCTAATGAAAGACACACATTCTCATCATGCCTTACAAGAAGGTGAATTCGATATTTAATTTGCAATTAGATACCTTGGAAGAAAAATCAGCATAATCACCGTCTGATTCACCTGGCAATTGTTGAGTCACAGGCGCTTTACCTCTCGTAAATAAAGTGACCTGTCAAATTCATATGTTCTATCGTAAAAAATATTCCTTGGAATGTAATTTTGAACTATACGACATTACCAAACATATTATATAAAAGCTTTTCAAAGATATGATTCCTTAGAAATGCATTAACGTATGAATTAAAAAATCATTCCACAGAACAAAAACAGGTGTAGAAGAGTTAACGCGAAATGGGTAAGTGATACCTGGTGACCCTCTTTGACAAGGAGCCTAGACAAAAACACTCCAATAAACCTGGTGCCTCCCATGATGAGGATTTTCTTGGTGCTTGATGCAGAGACATAGAAAGACCCTTTTGGCTGCCATGATTTTCTCTTAAACTGTACGCAAAACAAAGCAAGCTGGGAGTTAGGGATGGAGCATATGGGTTTTATTTATCACTTGGATGCTTAGATTCTTCAAATTATTAACTCAAAGTTTGTGGAAAAAGTTAACTCAATTCAACTCAAAAGAACAAATACAGGAATTGTGCAACTGGGTTTACCTAGTAATATAAAGGTAGAATAGAATAATACAATGGTGTTCAGCATGTGGTGGTAAATGCAGAGACAGGAAGTAGTGTAGAAAGAGAAAAAAGATTGAAGATGGAATATTAGGAAGAAAGAATTAGAGAGAGGAGGACCTGAAGTTGAGTATGAAGTCTGGTTCCACTGAAGTCAGAAAGAGAGGAGGCCAAGGGAGAGAAAGATAGTTGGTTCTGTTGGAGTGCCACCATTCTTGCCATGTTTCTCTCCACACAGCTTTGCTATGTGCGTGTGTGTGTGTAGAGTGTAGTCAAAAGTTATGGGGCTGAAATTTGAAGTGGTTCTGGTTTCCCTCACCCACCTCTTCTTTGCTTATGATAAGACAACGACCCTACTCCATCTGCATCCACAGCCCCTCATTCCCCTCCTCTTTTACATTCATTCGTTTTTTCTCAAACCATATATATATATATAATATTAATCCATTTATTTATTACAACATAAAATTGCAGCACTTAGATCATTGCTCACCACTTCTCATGCGACGTGAATGTACCTAGACATATATATGTTGTTCCTATGCAAGAGAAAATTCATGTTTGAGATTCCAAGCTAAGAACAACAACACACATGATGAATTACATCAATAGCTTCCGTGTGCTACAAAGTAAAAAGAAATACTAAACATTTTTTTATGGGCCCTACCCATAAGAATTGGGCTAGACATGTACGGCCCAAAACGCAACTTCTCCTTCTCCACCAGCACATTCTTCTTCCCCTTCTTCCTCAACCTCCATTTTTTTTTCTCTATCTCCACCAAAGCTCCTTCCTCCACCTTGGCCGGCACCTTCTTCTTCAGGAATAGAATGGACAATCAAAAATATGTTTTTTATTTTGTATTTTCAAATACATAATTGAATTACATTTTACACATTATTTTTCTAAGATTATTTCATGTGCCATTTAGAGTTCAAGATATTCCTTTTCACCAACAAATATCAATTCTTAATACATTTTAATAGAAACAAATACATAAAGTAATTCCTATATCATTTTAATAAAAAAAGTATACATTGACAAATTTCTGTTGAGATTATTTTGGTCACACATCTTAATGATGCTCAGCGAGTTCAATTATTCAATAATGAGTTACAATTTAGTTTACTTTAGTTTTTTTTATTATGGAATATGATTTAATTACACTAACAATACAAATATTTCTATATTATTGTTGAATTTTAAATCGTCATGTAAGTTAAAAAAAAATAATGATTTTTATAATAATTACTTATAAATTACATGTATAGTGATTTTAATTAGCTAATATTGCAATTAGTTTTTACACAAGCTGTCTAATTACACTCTTTTTTTCTGTTTTATGTCTGTGTATACACTGTTTGTGTGTATTAATTACATTCTTTTTATCACTTGAAATTGAAGTATTAATTTTAGTTGAGAAATGTTACGGATTGGCAGTGATGAATGGTGTGTCAAGTGAAGGACGACGAAAGTAACGTACCTCGGTGAATTGATGGAAACTCTCTTCATCACAAACTTTTCCTTTCTCAAACCTTATTAACTTTTCGATTTAATTATTACAATCATCACTGTCTTCCTCCCCTTTTTTTCTCTCTTCCCTTCCTTTCTTTCTCCGCTCTGATTTTGAGTGAGAAAGAGAAATGTTGCAGTGCATATTTCTTCTGTCCGATTCTGGGTAAGATTCACGCAATTCCCTTACTCGCTCTAGGATTTTCAGAACAAGTTAATTCCAATTTTCTCAATTTCCGATTTCAAATTTAAATTTCCACTTTAATTTGACGACTCTGAAAATTGGATTCCTTAGAGAGGTAATGCTAGAGAAACAGCTTTGTGGGCACCGCGTAGATCGCTCAATATGTGCCTGGTTCTGGGACCAAGCCATTTCTCAACCTGATTCTTTCAAGGTTTTCATTTTCATTCCCAACTGTTTCATTTTTTCTCTACCTTTTATTTTTGTTTACCTTCTCTGTTCTTCTCTGTGTAGCAACAACCAGTTATTGCTTCCCCCACGCATTATCTATTCCAAGTTTTTCGCGAGGGAATCACCTTTTTGGCCTGCGCACAAGTCGAAATGCCCCCATTGATGGCCACTGAGGTATGTATCTTCCCATATATTTGCAACTCATGAGCCAATGATGCTGCATTTGTTTTTTTAACCATCTGATTTTAGTTCCTTTGTAGGGTAGCTGATGTTCTCAGTGAATATCTTGGGGGATTGAATGAAGACTTGATCAAAGACAACTTTATCATTGTGTACGAGGTATTAACAGTTGACAAAATGTTGTTTTGCATTTTACCCCTATCGATTTGTTGTCTAGATGTAAAGTTGTTATGTTATTGTAGCTTCTGGATGAGATGATAGACAATGGCTTCCCGCTAACTACAGAGCCCAACATCCTGCGAGAGATGATAGCCCCACCAAATATTGTTAGCAAAGTCTTAAGTGTTGTGACTGGCAGCAGCTCCAATGTGAGTGACACCCTCCCAGGTGCCACTGCATCTCTTGTTCCCTGGAGAACAGCGGACGCAAAGTATGCCAACAATGAAATTTATGTAGATCTTGTAGAAGAAATGGATGCAACAATAAACAGGTCCATCTTCTCGAATTGTTGTCTTTCACTTCCGAACAGAGATAATTTTTTGGTGTTTTGATATTTTTTAATTATGGTGTTATTTGTTAGTTATTTTGGCTAAACTTGGAAAGTTAAAAATTTCATATTGAATCTATTTTGGGTAGGTTCCTTTGGACATTGTTTTTCATAGAAAATTTTGAATCTGAGGCCACAAGCAGAAGAAACTATGTGTTGGACTTTTGCCTTTACAAGCAGCAAAACTATAATACATTAACAGTGAAATCTTATTTCTAGGATAGGTTAATGTATAACTTCTGAAACTGTAGTCCTTAACCGAGGCAAATGATGTGCGATTCATTTAGCCAATCTCATTTAGTGAGATAAGGCTTTGTTGTTGTTGTTAGGTCACTGTACAACTTAGTAGTGTAAATTTTCCTTTTCTTCCGTCGTCTGCTTTGACACTCACTCAATCTTCTTTTCCTTGATTGAAATCCGTTTTATCACTCCTTATATTGCAAGCTGAATATCCTTGAAATAGTACAATGACATTGACTCAGCAATTGGGGATGTAGCTCTGCAAAGCTTTATGTCTTGTGTATATACACATATTCACATGCATGCATAACATCACATTTCCAATAAAACCATTTAGGCAAAGATGCTAGATAAATTTCAAATCATTCAAATATGGGTCATTCATTATGTTTAATAAATAACTTGGTATGTGACAGAGATGTAACAATCAAAGGATAATGGATAACAAAAATTCCTATACTTTTTCATATTAACATGGCTTCCGTTTCTAGCAAAGAGATGAAGAACCGTGATCTTTGGATTCTTCTTTGATTTCTTTTATTCCTTTCCATTTTCCTCCATAGCCTTTCACAAGCTTAACAGGATATTTCTGATGCTTGGAAGCTTGAACTTGTGGAACTTTATGTGGCTAGGGCAGAATTTTCAATGATCATCTTCACACTCCTTTGTAGTTAGTATCTTGTGCACGGTTCCTTCAGCTTCTGTTATACTCGTTACTAAAGTTCTGTTGGTTCAGGGACGGAGTTCTGGTGAAATGTGAGATCAATGGTGAGGTTCAAGTGAATTCCCGTATCACTGGTCTTCCTGATTTGACTCTTTCATTTTCAAATCCTGCAATCCTTGATGATGTGAGGTTCCATCCCTGTGTTAGATATCGGCCCTGGGAATCCCATCAATTTCTTTCATTCGTGCCTCCTGATGGGCAGTTTAAGCTCATGAGTTACAGGTATGGTCTCCAGCTTTTTTCTTGATGTGTGAATTAGGATTTGAAACGTTCATTTGAGAAGTCTGTATGAATAAGATATAATTATAAATCTTAAATTTCATTCAATGGTATCCCCGAATTTCTATTTATCTGAAAGTTTGCATGGCACCTTATTTTTCAGAGTTAGAAAATTGAAGAGCACCCCGATATATGTAAAGCCACAGTTGACTTCAGACGCTGGAACATGCCGTCTTAGTATATTGGTTGGAATAAGAAATGATCCTGGAAAGACAATCGATTCCGTAACTGTTCAGTTTAAGCTTCCTTCTTGCATCTTATCAGCTGATCTGACTTCAAATTATGGAATAGTAAACATACTATCAGACAAGGTACCTATTAAGCACCAATCTTTCTTTTGCTATCTGCTGTAGATTCCAGGAAGTCAAAATAATCAGATATAACTTCTTTGTCCTTCTTTTTGTGATGGAGGTTTCTTTGTTTCTACAGACATGCTCTTGGTCCATTGGTAGGATCCCAAAGGATAAAGCTCCTTCAATGACAGGAACATTGGTGCTGGAGACTGGATTGGAGCGCCTTCACGTCTTTCCCACATTTCAAGTGGGTTTTAAGATTATGGGTGTTGCCCTCTCTGGTCTACAAATAGATAAACTGGATATGAAGTCTGTACCCTACCGCTTTTATAAAGGGTTTCGAGCTCTTACTCGAGCAGGAGAATTTGAAGTGAGGTCATAATTGTGTATTTACCCTTGAGTTGTCTAAGACTTGTAATGATTCTGGACATGAAATTTTGTTCATTTACACGACCGGTTTCATTTGTAAAGAGTTGGATAGTGTTCTCTTCTGGTTTCAAATTATTTAGTGGTGGATTTATCGCCCGCGTTTATGAACGAATCTTGCGACTTGTATCACGAATCTATTTCTCGCGTCGAAGATTGGCAGCATTGACAATGAATTGTGTGGTTTAAGATCTTAGATGAATGAGTGATCCTCTCTGTTGAGCACAATGTAATTTTTTGTCACATGCAAGAACTTGAGTAACGGAGTGAAGTTGAACAAACATTATCATCGTATGCCAATCTTATAATATGGACTTATCCTAATTACACCCTAAGCTTGGTTATTAGTTTTTTTTTTTTTTTTTTCGTTTACTTAAACTAAAGCTTGATTTGGTTTTCTTCCACTTTTCCAACTATATAGAATAAAATTAAGTCACTTTCAACACAACACTGGTTTAACATTCTTATTTTAGATGTGGCTTAAAGATTGATGAGACGAGTCTGATGGTTTGAATAATTGAGACACGCCACAATAGCTCATAAGTTAAAAGTCATGTTCTCAAACAGACTTAAATATATATATATATATATATATATATGAAAATGAATATAAGACTGTAACAAAAAAATCAACAGAGCCCAGATTATGGCAAAGAAGAGTTAGAGAAAAATGATTTTTAGAATTGAGAAGAAATAAAAAAAATAAGATTATGTTTCAAGAACAAAGAGCATATTCATGCATCCAACATTCTAGTTCTAAGCAGCAATCTTGCTCACTCGAAACGAATCCATGACTCTACGAAGATCACTTTCCTCCTCTGCAAACACATTTTCCGGCACCTGCAATCTCAACTCATACAGTTGGTTGTTTTCAACTCCAAGAACAGATAGGTACCTCCGGTCCCATTCCAGACGAGCCACCCGGTCTTGTGGCATAACAGCAAGTTCATTGTTGTTTGCATATGACTTTATGTTTACCTAGCAACATGGAGACAATAAATTCAAGTAGTCAATTATGTGATTTTCCAATCAGGAGTGAGAAGGCATATGAATTATGAACGCCTTCGAGATGCATTACTTACCCAAAGTGATTTTATTACCAATTTCTTATGCACTTCATTTATAATTGTATCAACTAGTTTTATCTGGCAATACATGCTATGATCATCACTGTGAGGTGTGTTGTGACTAAAGAAAAACTCATGCAACTGATTATTTGAATGTAATTGTTAACCAACCTCAACTTCATAGTACAACTTGCCATCATCAGCTACTCTTGAAGAAGTTGAAAGAATATTTGATTCACGTCTAACACCGAGTCTCGTTGACATAAACTCAGTTAGATATTGTTTGAGCACTTTCTTTCCAGCTTCTTGGGGTGGACCCAAATCTTCAACACTCTTGTATTGGGAGGATGAAGGTGAAGAAATTTCAAGAGAGAGATTTTCATCGAGAACAAAAGGGTCCCTGAAGAATATGTCAGCCCCAGCACCACGGACTTGAATCCAACTCCCTGGGTACTGGAATGAATAACCATCAAATGCATCTATGTATTCACGGAACACAGGAGACTGCTGAGCCAGTGCTACACCGACCTTTGAGATAATGTAGGTTGATAAGATCAAAGATGCTGCTTTCCTTCTTGAAACTGCAAAAGCTTTAGCCTGATTATATATTAGCAGGCATAAAATCAAAGCCAAGTTGTAGATGGACCATGCAAGGACGGTAAAGGACAAAACGTTCACCCAGGTTGGACTAAGGTTTCTAATATCTGGTCCACACCCATTCTATGGATATAGCAGACAAATTTTACAAATTCAAAGTCCTTCCTGTCTCCTTTCAAATGCAAGATCTGGGAAATTAAAAATGCTACAAGTTGTAAATGCTCATGAAAGACACACATTCTCATCATGCCTTACAAGAAGGTGATTTGCAATTAGATACCTTGGAAGAAAAATCAGCATAATCACCGTCTGATTCACATGGCAATTGTTGAGTGACAGGCGCTTTACCTCTTGTAAATAAAGTCACCTGCCAAATTCATATGTTCTATCATCAAATATTCCTTGGAATGTAATTTTGAACTATATGGCATTACCAAACATACGTATAAAAGTTTTTCAAAGATATGATTCCTAAGAATTGCATTCACGGAGGAACGAAAAATCATTCCTCAAAACAGACACAGGCTTAGTAGAGTTAAGCAAAATGGGTAAGTCATACTCGGTGACCCTCTTTGACGAGGAGCCTAGACAAAAACACTCCAATAAACCTGGTGCCTCCCATGTTTAAGATATTCTTGGTGCTTGATGCGGAGACACAGAGAGTCCCTTTTGGCTGCCATAATTTTCTCTTCAACTGTACCCAAGAAAAGTATGCTGGGAGTTAGGGAGGAGTATATGTGTTTTATTATCACTTGGTATGGATGCATAAATTCTTCAAGTTATTAACTTAGTTTGTGGAAAACATTAACTCAACAGGACAAATACAGGAATTGTGCAGCTGAGTTTACCTAGTAATAGTAATATATAAACATACAATAGAATAATACAATGATGTTCACCATCTGCTGCTAAATGCACACACAGCAATTAGTGTAGAAACACCAAAGGATTGAACATTGAATTAAAGGAGACAGGTATTGGATGAAATGATATTGATGATGATATAGAGAATATGAAGAAGAAAGAGTTAGAGAGACGGGGACCTGATGTTGAGCATGAAGTCTGGTTCCACTTAAGTCAGAAAGAGAGGGGGTCAAGGGAGAGAAAGATAGTAGGTGCTGTTGGAGTGCCGCCAGTCTTGCCATGCTTCTACGCAGGGTTGCTATGTGTGTGTAGAGCCTAGTCCAATGTGTTGATATGAGGCTGAAAAGTGGTAAATTATATTAACTTGAAATAGTTTCAAAGCATCAATGACAGTGATTTCATTCAACAAATTTTGCTCACATTAAGGAGATTAACATTTTTACAACACTCATCATACCACCTTCAACCAAATTTCAACAATTTCACATCCCAATCCATGTTGGCATACCATTGCTTCAGCATCAAACCAAAGCCAAACATCACCAAAACATAATACAACTTAACTGTCCGTGCCCTCTGTTTACAGTGTTTTCTCTCTATAGGAGTACGCTAAATCTTACCATTTTACTCTTTTACGTGACTATTTATTCGAATTGAACAATTTTTTTTTTTAAGTAAAAAAATTTCCTATAATAAAAAAAAGTGAAAAGGTATTAAACCAACCTCTCACATTCTCAGCACCTCAAGTTCCTCCCCATCAACACCTTGAGAGTACTTATCATACATACTCATAAAAGGGTAAGTCCTAGCACAGCAGTAAACTTACGTCTTATGCCCAAATCCATAAACAGTCTCTTTCCATATGCAACTCTTACAATTATCCTCCCACCGGTAATATATACTCAGCAATCACACAACAGCTAGAATTTATTTTCCCACTTGGAAATTGAAGTTTCACTTTCACAAGCATTATCGTTTTTCCTTTCAATAACCTAATCTATGACCTTAATATGCTAAATTGCAATAGCATTCCACTTCAATCCCCTAAACTATAGTTTGTGCTTCCCTAAACACGCGGTACCTTGCGAATCCCGTAGCCTAAACCAAGGGTGGTAACTTCACCACCAACGGATAACGGTAAATAGAGGAAGAAGAGAGAACCTGGACAGAAGAGAGTGAAGGTACTGAAGTCTGCAAAGGAATAAGTGAGAACAAAATGTAAAAGCAATGGTTATCTGAAATCTAAGAAACAGTATTTCCTCATCTCATCTTCTCCTCTTATCCCCTAAACTAAAACAAACAAAAATACAGAGTTAAACTATTTCTTTCGCGGTTTAATTATTATATTGGTCCTAATTTTCTTTATTTAATTAAGTCTCATTTTATTTTAAATCGATTCTAGATATTTCCATTACATTTTTTATAAACATGGAGTTAACATCTTTATAAATGTCATATTGTAATATTGTAGTATCTTTGTTTATTTCTTTCTAATTTTTTCACAATTTATTTGTTTTTTCTATGTTTTTTTTTTTTTGTATCAGGGTT
>Ga0214543_1005424_pt1 | contig 23482 bp, 9 predicted proteins | sample CNSS2metaG_FD_160094 | JGI IMG/M metagenome (GOLD analysis project Ga0214543, IMG submission 160094) | Root nodule microbial communities from cowpea collected in UCLA plant growth center, Los Angeles, California, USA - CNSS2 | ecosystem: Host-associated > Plants > Roots > Nodule | place: USA... | reverse complement strand
ATTCTAGCACACCTCTAGTTAACTTGATTTCAATTTTTGCACCAATTTTATAGTATTATTTTAGTCCAATAGCAATTCACATATACAATTGGATGAGAAATTCGGCCATGTCCTAGGACAAACCAAATGAGGAAAATGTTATGTTACACTGCATAAGTGCAACAAAGGACAATTATCAAACATTGGACTTAAGTAATAAACCTATTACTACTTAAACCCATGCATGTAGAAGGCATTGGATTTCAAGGTAGTTTACTTGATTTCAAGGTAGCAATTAGTATTTGCTATAATCATACTTCAATCATATATATTCAAACAACAAAAACAAATTACAATGAAAGCTACATACCAAAAACACCAGAGAAGGGTTGAGGTTGAGTCAAAGAAGAAGGAACTACAGAAGAAGATAGTAAATGTACCTGCAAAACAAGAAGCCATTTAGAAAGTTGACTAAACTTTGACTTTTTTATTTGAACCTTAAATGCAAGTGCAAACTGATGGAGAATGTTTAGGGTGCTTCAATACACGTTTTATGTAAGACCCATGAAAATTAATTAATTAAATAATTACTTAATTAATAAATGTGGATGGGAAGCGCCTTTATGGCATTAATTATGGTTTAATGTGGTGTGGAAAAGTATTAGCTCAAGTGGTTGAGAGTACTTTTATTGTGCGAGAGGAATTGGGTTCGAGTCCTATTGATGTCAATTTTGTGTTGTTGTTTTATTATTAATTTTTAATAATATGTATGAGGATGGAATTGATAATATAAACTATTATTGATTGGAGTGTATCACCAAATGTGAATTGGCATAGTGGTTGTGCTTGCCATTATGAGTGGAGGGTCATGAGTTCAAACCATTGTAGACGGAACTTAACCTTTATTTTTACTAAACTTAGCTTGGAATGAATGTGGAAAGGTAGAGAGAACCTAGCAGAATGGGGCCAGCCAAGAGGGTTGGGAAAACCACCAAATAATTAACCTTGAAGGTGAATTAAAACCACAATAAAGCCCAATGTCATTTTATTTTTAAAACCCATTTTAAAGACACCTATAAAAGGCAAATTTTAGGTAAAAAGAAGGGTTTCTGCAATTGTTTTGTGGTAGCTTGAGAGGAGAGCGAAATTGGAGAGTGAGAGGTTGAATTAGGTGTGCAAAGGGCTGAAGCAAGGTATTGGTGAACAAGGAACTTCCTCTTTGTATCAATCTTATTCCAAAATAAAGGTTATGGGAGCTGAATTGTAATTGTATGCTTTTGGTCATATTGCATCCTTGTGATGCTGTTTTGCCATGAAATTTCGTGTTTCCCATGAGAGGAATTAAGGGTTGGTATTTGGGTACTATTCTATTGGTGTTTTTTTTTTACCTAAATGTATGATTATGATGGATGTTTGCACTATGTACGCTGCTACTGTGAAAATTTGAGGGTTGGGGGACAATATTGTATTTAAATTATGTTGTATGTTTGCTGCAATCGATACAAGCTGCTTTGGTATGAAGTGGAGTGTGAATCGGTATTTTGGTTGTTGTTGTTGCGTGCGTGGTCAGTGTAGGAGTCTGCATTTCTCGCTCAGGCGAGCTAGGCTCGCCTAGGCGAGATTAGTAGAGACGCAAACCCTGTTGCCACACGAGCTTCTCGCTCAGGCAATGAGGATTGGGTTTGAGTGACACCTACACTCGCTTAGGCGAGTGAGGTTCGCCTAAGCGAGGTAGTGATGAAGTTTGCGCGTGTTGAGCGCAACTTCTCGTCTAGGCGAGGGGTTTTGTGGGTATTGAGCTAACCAGGGTCTCGCTCAGGCGAGACGGTCTCGCCTAAGCGAGATGTCGCGATCAAGTTGGATGTGTGCTTGCATTATAGCTCAGGCGAGACTGAATTGGGTGTTTGGGCGAGAGATGATCTCGCTAGGCGAGAGGATCTCACCTAAGCGAGATAACGTGATGAGGTTGTTGTTTTAAGCTCACTTAGGCGAGGTAAATTAGCCTAAGTGGGGCTAAGGGTTTAGCCTATGCGAAATTCCATGTTTGTGTGCTTGTGTGTGTGATTTGGCTACTTTATCCTAGGTATAGGATGTACATGCATGTGGTGTAGTGTTTGGGCTTGAAGGACTAAGTCCAATAGGGGTCTGAGATATGCTTGGTGGTTGGACACATGATGGGCATGAAACTGGTTGAGTTCCCGTCGGCTACTATTGGGCGAGGAGTCCATAGTATGGTGCTTGCGTGCGTGCCAGGGTCCAAGTTATAAGGCTTGGATGATTTACTACAGGCGAGGAGTCTGTAGGGCAGGACTATGAGCGGGATAGGCTCATAGGGTTGGACCACGAATGAGTTAGTTTCGTGGTAGCACAGTGGAGTCCCAAGACTTAGTTCATGCATATGATAATGAGATACTTAATTTTGTTATTTTGGGATGGGTGGCATATTTATTTCATGTATTTATATATATATATATATATATATATATATATATATATATATATATATATATATATATATATTGTGCATAGCTCACCCTTTCTGTGTGTGTGGCGATGATCGAATAACTCGTTATCCGGGAGCAGATGATTTGACAGGTGGGCCAGGAGATGCCTAAACTCGAAGCGAGGGATAACCGGGAATTTTGTTTATATGTTATTATTTTGGTTTTTGAGATAAAGATGTAAACCTTTGGGAGCCATGTGAATATTGTTTTAGTTTTATAAATTATGAACTCCTGGTTTTTATGACTTATATATTAAAGTTTTAAATTTCCCGTGCTTTTGGGAAATAGTTTATATTAAATGCGGTATTTATTTTATTTTGAATTTTATTTATTAAAAATTAGTAATATTCCTTAGGGATGTTACATATTATAATTAACAAAAGAAAGGTGGAGAAAAGATCACAACTCAGAATTAACAAGGTGATTCGAGTTTGCCTAGTCAAAACCCAAAAAATAAACTAGAAATTGGCCAAAATGAGCTAAGACTACAAAATTAGCAAAGGAATTGTTAAGCAATGATGCAAACACAATATAATTAGTATAAGAATCATGAAAACTAAGGCCAAAGTGAGGAATAACATGGAAAACAAAAATTCATATGTGGAGGCTAACTTTATGCATAAGTAGTCTACCACTCACAACATAGTTAATGTTTTTCTCATTGAATTAGAGTGATTAACTTTGTGGCTTAGTTTGATGCAGAAACAGTGATCCCATGGCAGAAAATGCAGCTGAAACGGTGTCCAAAATAAACACTAAATAGGATGAAAACTTGCTAAGTTGACCATGAGTTGACTTTTTGTATTTTTGCTCTAATATGATATCTATGAAAAATGGTAAAAACAGAACCAAGAACCTACTCAACAAACTTAAAATGACAAAAGAAACCTAAGAAATAACTCAAAACTGAAATCCTACCTAAAACTCAAACTTTTACTACCTAACACCTCTAGAAAGACACTAAAACTAGGCTAAAAACTATCGTTACGCTAAATCATGGGTAGAAGTGGATAGAAACTACCTAGACAAGGTTAAAATGACTTAAGAAAACTTAATCCTAACACACAAACTGCCTCCGAAGAGATTTACACAAAAGCACTACCTAAAACAGAGACTAGTCTACTAAATTAAGTCTTTTCTATGTGCATGTACTACCCTAACCTATGCAACTTTAATCTAACTATCCACACAAGTTTCCAATGCCAAAATATGACTACAAAACAACTCACACGACTAAAAACAACAACAACTCGAAATCTAGGTCCTTAACACCTAAAACTACCACTAAACTATGATAAAACTGCAAAAATTTAGAAATTAAGTACACTAGTGCATATAACTATTACAAAACTACTTGGACAAGTTCTAATTAACAAAAGAAAGGTGGAGAAAATATCACAACTCAGAATTAACAAGGTAATTCGAGTTTGGCTAGTCAAAACCCAAAAAAAGAACTAGAAATTTGCCAAAATGAGCTAAGACTACAAAATTAGTAAAGAAATTGTTAAGCAATGATGCAAACACAATCTAATTAGTATAAGAATGATGAAAACTTAGGCCAAAGTGAGGAATAACATGGAACACGAAAGTTCATATGTGGAGGCTAACTTATGTGACTTAGTTTATGCATAAGTAGTCTACCACTCACAACTTAGTTAATGTTTTTCTCATTGAATTAGAGTGACTAACTTTGTGGCTTAGTTTGATGCAGAAACACTGATCCCATGGCAGAAAATGCAGCTGAAATAGTGGCAAAAATAAGAACTAAATTGGATGAAAACTTGCTCAGTTGAGCATGAGTTGACTTTTTTACATTTTTGCTCTAATATGATAACTATGAAAACTGGTAAAAGCAACACCAAGAACCTACTCAACAAACTTAAAATGACAAAAGGAACCTAAGAAATAACTCAAAATTGAAATCCTACCTTAAACTCAAACTTTCACTACCTAAAACCGCTTAAAAAACACTAAAACTAACATAAAAAATATGGTTATGCTAAATCATGGGTAGAAGTGGATAGAAACTACCTAGACAAGTTTAAAATGACTTAAAAAAACTTAATCCTAACAAACAAACTGCCTCCGAAGAGATTTACACAAAATCACTACCTAAAACCAAGACTAGTCTACTAAATTAAGTATTTTCTATGTGCATGTACTACCCTAACCTATGCAACTTTAGTCTAACTATCCACACAAGTTTCTAATGCCAAAATATGACTACAAAACAACTCACACGACTAAAAACAACAACAACTCGAAATCTAGGTCCTTAACACCTAAAACTACCACTAAACTATGCTAAAACTACAAAAATTTAGAAATTAAGTACACTAGTGCATATAACTATTATAAAACTACTTGGACAAGTTCTAATTAACAAAAGAAAGGTGGAGAAAATATCACAACTCAGAATTAACAAGGTAATTCGAGTTTGGCTAATCAAAACCCAAAAAAAGAACTAGAAATTCGCTAAAATGAGCTAAGACTACAAAATTAGTAAAGGAATTGTTAAGCAATGATGCAAACACAATCTAATTAGTATAAGAATGAAGAAAACTTAGGCCAAAGTGAGGAATAACATGGAACACGAAAGTTCATATGTGGAGGCTAACTTTTGTGACTTAGTTTATGCATAAGTAGTCTACCACTCACAACATAGTTAATGTTTTTCTCATTGAATTAGAGTGATTAACTTTGTGGCTTAGTTTGATGCAGAAACAGTGATCCCATGGCAGAAAATGCAGCTGAAACGGTGTCCAAAATAAACACTAAATAGGATGAAAACTTGCTAAGTTGACCATGAGTTGACTTTTTGCATTTTTGCTCTAATATGACAACTATGAAAACTGGTAAAAACAGTACCAAGAACCTACTCAACAAACTTAAAATGAAAAAAGGAACCTAAGAAATAACTCAAAACTGAAATCCTACCTAAAACTCAAACGTTTACTACCTAAAACCTTTAAAAAGACACTAAAACTAGGCTAAAAACTATGGTTATGCTAAATCAGGGGTAGAAGTGGATAGAAAATTTAAGAAAACTTAATCCTAACACACAAACTGCCTCCGAAGAGATTTACACAAAATCACTACCTAAAACCAAGACTAGTCTACTAAATTAAGTATTTTCTATGTGCATGTACTACCCTAACCTATGCAACTTTAATTTAACTATCCACACAAGTTTCTAATTCCAAAATATGACTACAAAACAACTCACACGACTAAAAACAACAACTCGAAATTTAGGTCCTTAACACCTAAAACTATCACTAAACTATGCTAAAACTGCAAAAATTTAGAAATTAAGTACACTAGTGCATATAACTATTATAAAACTAACTGAACAAGTTCTAATTAACAAAAGAAAGGTGGAGAAAAGATCACAACTCATAATTAACAAGGTAATTCGAGTTTGCCTAGTCAAAACCCTGATGGGCAATGGAAAGGACGAAAAACAAAACCAAAAAAATATGATAAATAAGGAATGAAGATGTTAGCTAGCTAAATCAGATCATTAATTCCAATCACAAATATATCAAAATTCACTACTTTTCACATTCAAGTTTTCCATTCACCAAAACAATGGAGTCCAAAATACATGCATCTATATACAAAGATGATGTTGCTTTTCAAATGGTTCCACTAACTCATGTGGGGGTAGTGTTTCAATAACACAGAACCAATTTCTATATCTCAATATATAAGTATATTGTAATTATTACATCCTCAATAAACCTATTTGCAGATTGGATCACTACATCTGCATTCTTCTTTTTCTTTTTCACTCTTTGGGTCAAAAGTTTAGATCACATATCAATTAGCCACAACCCTTTTCATACAAAAATATGTGTAAAATATGGACTTTTACATTGGTTAGTTAAAATGAAGTCTATCTATTAGTTAAAATATGGACTTTTACATGTGTAAACTTTGGGTCAAAAGTTTAGATCACATATCAATTAGCCACAACCCTTTTCATACAAAAATATGTGTAAAATATGGACTTTTACATTGGTTAGTTAAAATAAAGTCTATCTAAACAATTATTAAGGATTGGTGATGATAATTGTCATAAAATTAAGCTTCAAATCAACAACAACATGCTCTATCATTCAATTCGGATGCACTTCAGTAGGAAGAAAAATGAAAGGAAAATGGGTGTTACCTCCACGACAGCCCAACAACACCAAATCCAGTGGTTCCCCCCACGGTCAGAGCACCTCGAATGTCGGAGCGCCTCAACGGCCGGAGTAGCACCAAACAGAGCACCCTCCTTCCACGACAACCCCTTCTGCGCAGAAACCCCCACTCACGCGGAAGCCCAATTCGAATTCCTCTCGCCACAAAGATGGAAGCAACTATCAGAAAAAAAATAATTGGTAAGGATGAATTAAAAGCTTGGATGATTGCTCGAGCAACAAAACCCCATACCCTACTTCTCTATCGACGTTAGAGCAGATCCCGAAAGTCGAACACAAGCTAGCAACAACATTACTAGAAGGAGGCCGTCACGATGTCGATTGGGAGTGGCACGACAGCGACAGTGGCAGCAGCAATGGGCGACAACAGTAGTGGCGACTTCAGTGATGCATTTGGAGAAGAAGAACTTAGTTTTGCAATGGGGGGAGGGCATCGACAATGTTACCGGAAAAAGGCCGTCACGACGAAGATTGGAAGTGGCACGACGACGATTGAGAGTGGCAGTAATGGCGGCAACAAGAGTAGCGCGATCTCACTGATGCGTTTTGGAGGAGATGAACTGAGTTTTACAAAATGGGGGGAAAGGGTTTCTGATTTTTTAAAGTTTAATCTGCGTACTTACTGGTGGACTAATCCGTCGGTAATTGCATGAAAACTTTACCGACGGATAAATTCGTCACCAGTTGTCTCTTGTGTTATTACCGACGAAAAAATTCGTCGATATTTTTCCTGCTTAAGATCCATCGCTAAATCCGTCGATAAATTATAGTTACAGACGGATGAATATCCGTCGGTATTTTTTCGTCGGTAATTAACAAATTTGATTGATACTCTCATAAAACCCTTGGAACTAATATGAAAGCATGCATGGTTCTAATATGCATGCATCTTACATGATATTATTTGATTGATACTCTCATAAAACCCTTGGAACTACAATGAGTTATGATGATACTTTGGATCTTGTCCATTAAAATCTTGCATTGATTGCATTGACTACATTCAAGAAATAACTCTGCATAAATAAACTGGTTTATTTTGCATCCAATGTGTTGAAATATAAATATTGCATTCATGCATTAGCATTTACATCCATCATTCTTAGCAATTAGACAAACCAAATCACTATGCGTAAACATCAACCTCTTCGTACTCAACAAGAGGAGGAACACTATACACTTCCCACTCCTAGTTCTCAACCAAATGAACCCATGCAGATTTGAGTCTTGGTTTGAGGGAAATGAAGAGAAAATCCAGGTGTTTCTGATTGAAATGACCATAAAGCAAATCAATATTCCAAATATTTAGCGCATTTCACGGCTCTAGGTTGTGAGAACTTTGACAATCTGCAAAGCTACTCAAGAACCAACATTTGAAGACGTTTTTAGAGCTATCTGGAAACATTTCAAATCAGAGGTTAAAGTTTATAGTGAACAATCCAATTAAAAGAAAAAGAAAAAGAAAATTTACAAACTTCTCATATCACTCAAACAAACTTTATTGATCGTGGCTCAATCTCAATACTTTGTCATGGTATAAAAGTGTCATAATCTTATTGACCTGTTGGATAAGAAAGACACCATATTCAATACCCATATTCTTCTACCATATTCTAAACTTGAGAAACTTGCCTTCAACACACTCTCAAAGCAATAATTAGATGATGTCTCACTCACATCTTCGCTTCTCATTCCATCTTCCAATACACTCACAAACAAACAATCTCTTCTTTTTTCAACCCCATCACACCTCCAACCTCTGCAACTTGCATAGTAGCACTTCTTATAATATTTAAAGAAAACAACATACATAGTGTTACCGCACCACCTTATCTATTAATATAGCATTTATAGAGAAAAATTAAACTTATAGATTCCCTCAAATCACTAATATATAAGAATGGACCTACATCTTAAAAGAAGCATAAGAGTTGTCCTCGTCAACTTTTATTTCTCACGCAATACTTCTCTCATACCTCTTTACCTGCATCATATAGTAACCTTTGTAGGTAAAAAATTATTCCTAATTCATCTGTTCATCTTAGTTAACACAGAGAAAGAGATAGAAAAATTACAAATTCACTTACTTGTGCAAACGACGATTGAACATGGATTTGCTCTTTTCTATTTGGAACAAACCAACCTAGGGTTTCAAAAATGGGGACTTTCAACCTATAAAGAACAGAGGTGGGTGACAAGGAGAAACCAATGAAACAACATAAAAGAAAAATCCATTATCACCAAGTTCACTCGTCAACATCGATAAAGCCCTGACTTGACATTGATTCGTCAACGCCAATGAAAGTAAGTGAGCAAGAGAGTGCAGAACATGACAAACAGAGGGAGTGAGCAACGAAAATGGCACTATAAGTGAGCGATAGTGAGTTGAGCAATAGGAAAATGGCTTCAAACAAGAGAGCAAATGAAAGAATACACCCATAGGAACGAAAAAACTGTTAATTTAAAAATTTAACTTTTTTTAATATTTTACTAATTTAAAATTCGTATGTAAATTATGTATAAAAGGTATGTCTTCATTACATACAGATTTTACATAAAGAAGTTTAGGTAGAAACTCATTTTTTGTTACATAAAAAAAAATCCATATGTAATGCAATTTTACATATAGATATAATTTTGTATTTAAAATATGTAAAACCCTTTTGAAAATGTAAACAACTCTTTTAAAAGACCCAAAACACTACCACTATGAAGTGAAAAACACATAACCCTTTCTTCCCTAAACATATTTCCCTACAACTTCAATCCTCTTCCTACAATTTCTCACTCAAAGTTCAACTTCTTTGTAATCAGAGGTTGGCGTTGTGTTCACCGTTAAGTCTACCTAAACAAATTCTAATTTTGGGTTGAGGTAGAGGTTTGCGAATTTGATGGACGTTTGGGGCTCTTCGAGTTGTTGGGTTATCTTCTAAAGGTTAGGGAAGTTAATTATGTTTGTTGAATTTGAACTGTTTATTTCGATATGGGTATGTGTGACAATGATTGGATAATAAAATGTGAATGTTTAAAGTGTTTGTCGTCACTTTTTAGTGTTATGAAAACTTTAGTTCTTTGGTCATCACTTGATTTTGTACTTTGCTGATATTAAAATTTTGAATATGTTATAACATATGTATTTAATTTATGTTGAATTGAATGTTTTTGATTGTTGATTTATTATGATATGAGTTTGGATGAGAGCATTTTAGATTGAACAATTGAGTAGATTGGTACTAGTTGGGAAGTGTTTTGGAATAATTAAAATTGAAGAAAAAGTGAAAGGTACCAATTTATGTAGTTGAGCAAGCTAAAATGTTGTCATTTTCATCTTTGTTGTCATGGAACTGAGCGGTACAAGTAGGCGATGAACAGTATGAGTGGGCGTTGAGCGGTACAAGTGGTTATTGAACTCCAACCTTCATTTGTTTTCATGTCATAGAGGATTCTCATGACAGCGTTGAGCTGTATTTTTACCTCTGAATGCCACTTTGATAGGGAACCCCCTAACTTCGTGAGTTGAGCGTCAATTCCTATCATTGGGTGCAACCCAGTTTCCTGCTATGTGCCCTCTTCATAAAATGAAGATTCCCGTAACAATAACCATAGCATCGAGCTAAAATTTTAACCGTGGGTCCTAGACACAAAGTTCCTTACTTAAATCAGTCAGATCTTGAATTTGAAGTTTGTAGTGAGAGTAATTTTTCTTGTAAGGTTTCCTTTGTAACACCCCAATTTTGGGATGTCACGGAAAGTTAGAAAATTATCGTGTTTAGCGGAAAAGGATTATCATTGAAAATGTACTAATAAAAAAACTTTTAATTTGATTTAAATTACAAAGTTCAAAACGTCACTTTGTAAAAAAAATTCAAAAAACAATTGCGAAAAAAATTTTACATAGTTATTAGTATCTGATTTAAAACAACTAAATAAATTATAAAAACTCCGGAGTCCATCCCAACCTTTCGTCAATCTACTCCATGTAAAAATTATCTGCAATATCATATGCTCCCGTATAACACACATGTTATACGATCATCACACAAACAACAAACACACAAACAAACAAATAGGGGTAAGCTAACCATAAACAATGATATATAAAAGAATGTAGTAAATAAAACACGACAAATAATACTCAACATCTCATTCATGTAACACTTAAGCATTAAGATCACAATCAAACTTTATTTTGAACACACAACCCCCACATCCAAACAACCATATCAAACCAACAAACTATCACATTCATCTAAAATCCTTAAACATAATAATCATAATCAAGCTTTTGTTTTCCGTGGCCTTTTACCCCACAATAACATCTAGTTTCCTAGAAATAGACGGTTCGATGTGTCCCGTTATCACAGCCAGACTATCTCCCTTATTCCTCAAGGAATTATGAGTAAAAATGTCAATGCATCGCACACCAGGCACTATACTCGCAATGAGCCGAAATAAGGTGAAACATCTTTCCCCTTCTCATTGCTTCACACAGGCGAGAGAGTACAACACTCAAATGAATCCTCTACCACGACTTCACACTGGCGTAGAAGACCCATTTCCATTGCTTCACATAGGCGAGAGAGTCTTCACTGGGTCTCTAGGTACGGTAAACCTCACACAACACTTAATTTCACCAACAGCTTTCAACATGCAACACATGAGAATTACACATTGCCAACAAAATACACACCATCACATCATTCCTTCCAATACCAAAACCCCACTGCGGCACATAAAAGAAGAAGAAAGGAAAACCTCATTTTTCATAAGCCTAAGGAAAAAGAAAGACTATGTCTATGGTGAGAAAGAAACGTGACATTTGACAACTCTTATTGGGCCCCACATGTGTAAATTAAATTGGAATAGTTTTGCTTTCATAAAACAATTTATGTTCAAGATAAATAGGTCCTGACACATTAAGAGTGAAAAGAGAACGTGCAATGCTTCACGTCTAATCATCCCATCAAAGGTTACACATCCTTGACCTCACTAAAATATATGGCAAACATGCACTGCAACTTAACAAATCGTGAAACCCATGAAGAAGAGAAACCCATACTGCCCACACTCATAAATGTGCTCATCCATATATCTCTCCCCAATCATCAAAACCTATGATATACAGAACCAACCAAACCATGTACACATGTGGTAAGAGAAAATAAAGAAACAAAACTACCTAAGTGAACCTACTACAGCAAACGTTGAACCAAAGGAGTAAAACAAGTTCATATGTGGTAAAAAGAATGACAAAGCTGCAGCATACATTGAACCAATAAAAGCAAAACTATCCTTAACCAACCATTGCACCATCTTATATCCTACTAATGAAACCCAAAAGTTGGCCCCCACCTTGTTAAGGTCCAAGCACTTCTATAATCTAAAAGAAAGAGAAGGGAGAATGATTATAATACTCTACCATCTAAGGAAGGAGCTATTACGTAAACTCAATTGCAGAGAAAATAATAAAGAGAAAATACTCCTACATTCCCTCCTAAACGACCCAATGATTCCATGCATGCATGTGACTTAACCCCGCAACAATGGAAACCACAAACTGTGCATTAATATTCACGTATCAAAACTGCACCAAAAATAACAATAAAATATGAAGTCAAAACCCACGTACTGTACACTATCGCAGCTCTTGTTCTACCATCACAAACGTGGAGCGCGAGCCCTCTTCGTCAAAGCCACCTACCAATGCAAACCCAATACTCCAAAATGCATTCTAGAAACCATCGATGTGGACAAAAAGAAGAATGAAAGAAAGAATTACAAAACCTCATGTAGTCCTAGGTTTCTTTCTATATGATTCATGCAACACATCCATAGAGAATCAAGAAGAACCCACCCCTCACACTTATATGTTTAACGTAATCAATATACCAGGAAACCATAGCAATTGTGAAAGAAAATAAGAAAACATTCAATCATTGTGGTGTGTTCATACATAACAGAAACAACAAGAGAGCAAAAACGAAAATAAGATGTAACTTCCCCTACCTGGATTACTTTCTCCGATACAGTTTCTTTCACAGCCTCCTCCGTTCTTCATAGGTTCTTTTTAATGTTAAACTTTTGTTGTCTTCTCTCCTTAGCTCTATTTGCACATTTTAGAAATAGTAAAGTATTTTATCCCCTCTCCTAAAATCCTATCTTTTAATCTATAATTACTACATCCCTAATATTTTTCTATTAATATTCTAGAGGATAAATATAATATTCTTGGCAATTTATTTTATGCCAGCAAAGATTTTCAAAAGATAAAAAATGGATTTTGTACCTACAGAGATTAACAAAAGAAACAACCACACATATATATATATATATATATATATATATATATATATATATATAATACTATATAAAATGTGAATGGAGAGAGTGGCTTTTAATAGCCATGCACATGAATTTAATGACACGGAAGAGAGTGAAAGAAAAATCTTAACAAGTATATAAGATATATTTGGCCATCCAAGATTCGTACCTATGCCCTTGCCAATGATAAATTAAATGTTCAATCTTGATATTATGCACATTACTAATATATAAACATATATCCTCTGCATAATATAACTAAATAAAATAATTAAAATAAATAAAACCACAAATTAAATCACTTAAATAATTATCCCAATATTTCATAATTCAGTAAATTAAATAAATTAACAATCTTAATAAAGTCATTAATTCCTTCCAATGATTTCTATTTATTCTAAATTTTTCCAAATCTTACACCTTTAGATTAGAATGTTGATATCTTTGACCTTTGATTCTTTTTTGATGCAAATCCTTTTCTACAATTCTCCTATTAATGTAATCCCATTATCTTTAATTTGAATGTAAAAACATAATTTTGGGAGTTTTGCACAAGCTAGAGTTTTATTTCTAAATCCCTAAATAGTTGTACCTATGTTATTAAGTTGCCATTTTGCATCTTTAAATACTTGTGTGAGAATGTGCATATTAATTTGGGACTCGGTAAAAGCATATGAACCATTTGGGGGTGTACTTTTTATTTGAAAGGCATGATGTGAAATGTGAAGGAGGCATGTTGTTGTGTTGTGAATTATGAATGGTTGACGACCAATGTTGTTGTGTGTTTTGATGTGATGAGTTAAGTTGTATGGAATAAGTATGATGAAGTAAAGTATGTTTATGGCATAATTCCATGGGTTTCATGAGAACATTCTATGGTGGTGTATGTGTTTGGCGAAATTTCATGGGTCTCGTGAGTAGATTCTATAGCGACGTATGTGATTAGCGTAATTCCATGGGTCTCGTGACTAGATTTTATTATGGTGTGTAACATTCCGGTCGGATATTACTAAGTTTTAAATAATATAAAATAAAAGGAATAACAAAGTCATGTTTAATTAAATGTCTTTCCCAAAACACGGGAAATTAAAATCCTTTTTAATCGTCACTCATAAACAATATAATTTAAACTTCAAGTGTTTACATTTCCAAAACTGGGAAAACAAAATCCAAGTTAAGAAGTAATTAAAGTAAACAACAAAATCAAATCCCTAAGCATCCCCGCTCTAGATCTATGCCTCACCAGCACCACCTGCAACATCATATACTCTCGTGTAACGCATTATACAATCATCACCAAACGCAAGCAGATAGGGTGAGCTAACATTATTAAATTATATATACAATTCAAATATATATACATACACTCATCAAAAGAACTCAATCCTTTGATTCCATACCACACGGCCACTACCATGTTATCCATGTTCTACGTCTTTAGATGATAACCTCAAGATACCCTTTGCTGCTTCCACCTACAAGCCACAACTCTTAGAACACGCACGAGAAACCTACTACAGACCATACTCCATAATGCCAGGTAGAGTTCCTAATACGAACCATAGTTCGTATTTGCTCCAAGACTACCAAACTCGTTGGCTAACGTCGAAGAGGGCAATCTTTCTGGACCCATCTGTACGAGCCACAACTCCAACACTCACACCGAACTCCCTAATCTAAGTCACAACTAAAGGAATGCCCGTGCCCATCCGCCATCCCGAGCCACAACTCAAGGGATGTCATTCTAAGCCACAACTCAAGGAATGTCATGTGTTTACCCTCTATCCTGAGCCACAACTCAAGAGATACCATTCTGAGTCACAACTCAATAAATGCCACAACAAAGTCCATCCTTAAGATATCACCCAAAGTCTCATAGACCACGCACATCCAAAGAAACAAGCCACGAGTCATGTAAGACTCTATGTCTTATTATGCACCTAAACCTATTATTCCATGCACACCATACCAATACTTGACCATGGACCCAAGATATACATGCTTCCACGAACTTGCCCGCTCGTGGTCCTGCCTCTACGAACCTCCCTGCTCGTAGTCCAACTCTACGGACCTCCCTGCCCGTAGTCCAAGACACGTGATCCAACAACTACGAACCTCCCCGCTCGTAGCAATCCTCAAGTGTGAGCTCAGAACATACAAACCTCCTCGCTCGTATCCTCACACGAGAGCATTATAATATGAACCTCCCCGCTCATATTATCACATGTTCACCACCAGCCATGAACCTACCCACTCATGACACAATCAAGCATCTCTTGGTCCAATCCCAACATCACAAACACGTAAAACATAAGCCAACAGAACACACTGCTCTCTACGCTATCACCTAACGGTGCCTAAGCGCCGCCAGGCGTCATTATAGCGCAGACCGCTTGGCAATCTCAACATGTTATCGCCTAGCGGTGTGCCCCGTGCCGCTAGGCACAACACCAGTAATGACCCCAAGACAGGTTCTAATGACCCCAAAAACTGCACGTCAACCAGAGCACCCAAACCACATATCCAATTATCCTAACATGGCCTAATCACACTTAAGCACATCATATTCACAATCATATAGATATGAAATACATATTTACACTTGTATTCAAATCAAACATATATCATATCATTCAACACCTACAATAATTCCCGTATCTAATATCTTATCCCAAAAATCAAGTTTCACATAACTATCCAATCATCATTAGTGGCCATTTTCACATACTTATAACATCATACATTCAAGCTAACATATATAGATTTATAGATTCAACATGACTCAACAAGTACTACCAAAAACATACTCATCAATCACACATCTATATATGTATGTGTATATATATATATATATATATATATATATATATATATATATATATGTATATATATATATATATATATACACACACACACACACACACACCTATTCCACATATCCACGCATCACCTAACGACAGTTCTTTTACCGCCAAAAAAATTGGGTGGTTTCAACATGAGTCGCTTGACGACTTTGAAGGCCCGCAAGGCAGTTTCTGGAAAATTTCCAGAAACTCAATATAGTCCAAAAAAAGCATAACTAGGCATTCAGGCTTATCATACAATGCACAATTACATAAATAAATATTAAGTACGAGGTACAACTGCCCTAACCTGGTTTCCTTGCTCAAGGTTGTGCAATCCGAGCATTGCTTTTGTTCCACAAAGGCTTCCCCTCTTGCCTCCACCCAAACACACGCACCAACACTTCTTAGTCTTGTTAAAGCATCCAGAACGCATTTCCAAAGTCCTCACACTATGGAAAACTCCAAACCTACTCTTTTCCTCTCACCAAGGCTCTTAACTACAACTTAATTAAGCTTAATGGTGGTAAAACGAAAATTACATTAAAAGTATATTTAATTGCCATTCAATGGTTGTTCTATGATAATTTGCCTAGCCTTCCTAGGTATCCTCGCTAGGGTTTTTCTGCCCCTTCACATTCATGCCAAAAGGAATTTTGGCAAAAAGGAACTTATTTCATTTCAGCCAAGATTCAAACACACAACCACACAATTGCAATTCAAGTGCACAACCAATTCATGTTTCATGATAATTCCTATAAATCTAGGATTATATTATCACTCATTCTTGATCAAGCAATTTATTATTAAAATACACACAATTAACATACAAAAGACTTGAACCCAAGTCCTCTCAACATAACCAAGTACTCTCAACCACTTGAGCTAGCACTTTTCCACATCATAAACCCAACATTAAATGCCATAAAGGTTCCCACTACATGCATTTATTAAATATTTATTTATTTAATTATTTAAATTTCTTGGGTCTTACATGGTGTATGTGTTTGTTGCGAACCCATGGCTGATGGAGCTCCAAGGTGTGGTGGTTGGTTAAGACTCCATAGGCAGCGAAATTGGGAATGGAAACAAGTGTTTAAGGATCTTGTAGCAATGGACTTTGGAGTGGTGAAAATAGACTAGACTAGAAACTAGACTAGTGGAAGGTGGCTAGAGGAAATGTTGGAAACCTCTAGCTTAGGTGCTCTCAAAATAATAGAAGAGTGGAGTGATCTCAACACAAGCATTCTAATAGTAATTTCAAGAGTAACCTTATAAAGAGTGTGGAGTCTCTCATTTATAGTAGAGAGTATCTCCTAAAATGAAAACCAAATGCAAGACTAAATGAAATGCAAATGCAAGGTGGTTGTAACTCCCCAACTAAAACCCGGTGCTACTAGATGTTCTTTACTTGTCTAATGTATCATTTACTAAAGGGAAAAATTATTTGTATTCCATTAACAAATACCAAACAAAAAATAATAATAATACATCACTTGAATGTATCATCTTTTAGACATACATGATATTTATGTGAATAAAATGTTAACATACATATAAGTGTTTGTAACAGAAGTTTGTTTATACTTTTACAACTAACTAAAGGTACTTTTAGTTTGAAATACATCACAAACAAGTTACACCATGTCAGTTGTAGCTTTAACACAATCCAAAGTTAAGAAAAGTTAAACTAGACAATCTCATTGTTACATTCTAGGTCTCCAATTTCTTCCTCTAAAAAATAAAGAAAGTAAGGGTGAGTTTTTCCCTTAACTCTAAAACTTCATCATAACATTTCAAAGTATGGTCATTTGAATAAACTTTCAATTAAATGAAACATTTTCACAAAAGTTTAAATCTTCATAACGTCATAACTAACCATGCCAAAAATATCTAATCAAATTAATCAAAAAAATAATCATTTATGTATGTTTTAAATTTAGGATATCAAAATCCTCATTTTCAATCTTTTAATAATCATATTCATATAATTTCGAGTTTCAACTCATCAGTATATTCATCTCATATTCTTTCTTTATATACTTTGGGTCCCAAACACTACCATTAGACTTTTCCGAATCATAATAGTCTTACGCCAATATGGATAGTGTCAGCAGGCTAAACGTTCTCACTGATACGTGTACGTTATTCCACCTTCCTGGTCTTACAGTATATTCAAGAGGACGATCGAGAATAGAGTGTGAGGCTTGTGAATTTTCGAATACTCGACTAATTGTGTATATCAATCCAGGGTATCTATATCACCACCCTCCATTATCCTAGGTCTATCAGACTTTTCTCTGGACTCTATACCCAATGTATCTCTATACTATCCATACTGTCCTTTTTATTCTTTATTTTTGTACTTTAATTTATAATAATCCTTTCGCATTATCTTTATAATTCTTGAGACTTTCAAAAAATTTTGGTAGCATAACAAGTGTGTTTCTAATTTGTCACAATTTTCAAAATAGTGAAAACAACCAAGTTAAAAAGAATTTAAAATTAACAACCAAACATAAATCATTCTTTCACAATAACTTTACAGAAAATTAATCAAAATAGTAAACACAATTAAAACATAATTTTCGTATAAACTTTTATAAGTAAAATAGCCAACTTGTTTTATTTATAACTTTTTGAGTAAAACTCCAAATAAGATGATTCTTGAACCTAACCATAGGTTTTCATACCCAAGGAATCCATTTTTCAACTCAAAATTTCAAGATAATGTATGAAAATTTTAGAATCAAGAAGACAAATTGTATACTTAAAGAAAACTTGTTAAGATAAAGACTTAGAGATTTGAGATAGACCCTCCATACCTTGGAGATGCTAATTATACTCTAAGATGAAAATGAAGACCTCAAGATTCTGGATTTTCCTCTCCTACTTCAATTTTCTCCCAAGACTTTAAACCTCTCATTCTCTATTGTTTTGGATTTTTGTGAAGAAATGTGTGAAATGAAGTACTATTTATAGGAAAAAATCTTAGACAAAGGGATAAGGATGTTATGTATTGATGGTAAATTTATGAGATTCCTTAGTGAGGATAAGTTTATTTTGACCATAGAGAGAAGCTTGGTTGAAATTCCCATTGTAGGAAACTTTCTATAAGACTTGTTTTTACTCCAAAGTGTAAAATTCACATCTCTTACCACACAGCTCTATTTGTAAATCCCGTGAAACTAAATACCCATGTCTCTAGAACATATCGAACAAATATGAGCTCAATCCAACGGTTAATAAAACTGTAATCAAATTTTTACTAAAATAACCCAAAATAGGACGTAACTAACGCTAGTTCAAACTGCAAAAATTATTTCTCTAACCACAGACCTCTAAATCCAAATCCAAACGGTCAAACTTTAGTAATATGTCTTAACAACTCTATATAAAAATTGCATCTTGATCCAACGGTTAACGAAGTGGGCATAAAATATTTACCAAGGTAACTCGGACCTTACTTTTACACTAAAGTGAGGAAGTAATTGCTCCTTGCATACATCTCCAAATCACAATCTCACCGGTCATATTGAAGAACTATGTTTTAAGAATTCTCTATAAAAATTTCAGCCTAATCCAATGGTTAATGAAGCTTAATCACAATTTTACTTACACAACTCAAAATAAGAAGTAGTTAGCACCCCAAAAAAATCATCTTTTACATTGTATAAAGCCCTTTGTCAATTCACTTATGAAATCATAAAATTACTTCATATTATATATTTAAACAAGAAAGTTAAATATAATTAATATAAATAGAGGGTGTTACAATGGCCATGTGAAGCACATGTGTCTAGATCTAGATCTAGATCTAAGATCCACAAAAAGTGGATCACATGCCATGTGGCATGTCACACTTTCCTCATTTGACACATGTGCTAAATGTGCAACTCATGGCTAAGGCTAGATGCAAACTTGGTCTAGACTTTTGTAATTGGGCTTGAATGGACCCAATTGTAAAAGCTAGATCAATTATGATCCAAAACTACTTCTAGTAATTTTACAATTTTTTTTTAAAACATGGCCTAAACAATGGGCCCAAAAATAAAGTCTAATCTTATGTCTTGACATGTCTTTGATTATTGGGCCTTGGGCATTAAGGTGCATGTGGGCCATGGAATGGACCTTGGCGTTGGCCTAAGTTATAAGCCTTGTTGGGATCACATCAATGGTTGTCATGAGTAAATTGTGTATGGCATATGTGTTTGGCCTCACTCTATGGATCTCGTGAGTATATTCTATGATGGTGTATGTGTTTGGCATAATTTCATGGGTCTCGTGAGTAGATTCTATGGTGGCGTTACTTCAGTCTTTTATATTCTTCTCTTGTAAATTATATGTGTTGATAAATGATTGATAAAATCTTATGAAATATATTCTATGTCTTATATATACGATACTATTTTTATAAATTAGCTTACCCTCTATTGTTGTTTGTCTATTATGTGTTGTGTTCTTCTTCTACAATGATCACTTTCCTTCATGGAAAAGATGGAGAATGTATATTGAGGAGTCAACTGTTTGGGCAATTAAAGAGTATTAGATCAAGTTAGGTATAATTTTGTAATAAAATTATAATATAGTAGTTTGAGAATGTATATGAGTGATATTACTATAGTCCTATCTTGTGTGTATAAGAATTTAAGTTTAGATTGTAGAGACTATTTAGCAAATTGGAAGTATTAAGAATATACAATGTCTTGATAAAGTGATGAGGATGACCAATCATGATAATATCAAAGATAGTTTTCCTTTCTTAATTCTAAAACTTTCGGGATAAGAGTGATAGACAATAGGTAGTTGGTATAAAGTAGGTTATGTAGTCAATCAATGTTGAGAAAGTATGTTTAGAAAAGTTTTGGTTGTTAGAGGGATAGATACAGATACACTTTAAGTATTGTCTTTTGTTCAAATTCTTGTCACGTTTTCGCCTTTGTGGTTTGTGTTAAGTGCTCTATAGTGGTAGAGGAATGCAAATTCAAGGTCAACTTGGCATGCTTACCTTTATAGAGTTAGATAAGGCCTTTGAGACCAGCTTTTGTCTCGAAGGTATGAAGTTGTAGTATGTTGTATGTCAGTGGGTGAGGAAAGCTAAGTTTTGGGTTTCGAAGAATAGGAAAAGATGTTGGAGTTTGGTATAAGGGGAGACATCGGTGTGCGCCTACGTGACAAGGTTAGAGTATCTGCATTGGTTCTACATCCCTACAATGTTTAAACCTTGAAGGTGGAAAGTGGTGGAAGATTTGAGGTTAAAGTTGAAAAAGGTATAGGAACCCTGAAGTGAATAAAGGGGATCAATCTTTGGAAAAGAAGACTAAGAAGAAGTTGAGCTTGAGGATTAGTTAGGTTGGGTGGTGTTCCTATGTTAAGAGAAAGACAGTTTTTTTAATGAGAATGAAGTATCATAGAGGTTTTATACCACGTTCAACAATCAAAAAGAGATGGTTGGATCTTCTTAGCAAGTATCAACATCAAAGTCAAGAATAGAAAAGATGTTTTGAGAAAAATGATTCACACGAGGAGGAAGATTTGACCTTGGGTTGAGGTGCGAGATTTCAAATGCCGGAAAAAGAAGCAAATCGTTAAGTTTGATCACATAAGGAAGGGAAAACTAGTGATGCCAAAGCATAATGAAGGAGAAAGAAGAAATTTCTTAAGTAGCTGAAAGGGTGTCTACAATAGTTGGTGTTAAATAGGTTAAAAAAAATGATCTAATTCAAAGATACATGTAAAAAAGGTTGTGCATGGAGTATTATATCCCTTGGTGTCGCCAATATGGTAAATGAGTCATGGTTTCCTACAAAAGGGAGTTGTGTTGAGTTGATGGTTCTGATATAGTTTTGGCCAAGTGAAGACTTCTCACACATGTGACATGTCTTGTGGTGATCAAATGATCCAAATTTAAAGTCAATTTGAATTGCTTCCTTTATAAGGTTGCAACATAATCTCCAGGGTGAATTTGTTGTTTCCCAATCTCAATCCTATAGGTGGTAACACCCAACGAAGTGATGTTCTTTGATGCAAAGAGGCTACCAATAGTTACGTATCGAGTGTTGAATAAGTTAAAAAGTGAGGGCAGAGTTTTATATGGTTCAAATTTAGATGACAAAGACAAGTGAAGAACATGCACAAAGGACCTCAGTTGTGGAAGAGCTTCTAGAGGTGTTCCGAAGGAGATACAAGAATTACCATCTCGGAGCGATGGGGTTTATTATTTCATTGTTTTCTGAAGCATAACCAATGTCAATAGTTCCTAATTGGATAGTTCGTGCTAAGAGTGTAAAGTAAAAGAAGCAAGTGGAGGAGTTATTAGAGAAGTGATGGTTTAGACGTAGTGTATCACCAAGATAACTCAAAGTTTCATGGATTTTGGAAGAGAAGTAGTTGTATGTCCATCCGTTCAAGTGTAAGTCTTGACTAAGGGAGGATTGGTTAGTAGGGTATACGGTTGTAATGAATGGAGACAATGTGGAGGAAATGGAATGCTAAGGCTATAAATTAAAATGGGTGTTTCAAGGGTGTTGCAAGTTTTATAATGAAGAATGGTATAGGGGTTTGAACTTATATTTTTCTTTTGGGGTTAACTTTGATCAAATTGGGGGAATAGTTATATGGAATATATTCATTATTTTACCCTTGGTGTTGCGAAATTCTACTGGTGATTGAATTTTATGCCATGGGTTCATTGGATTTTATGTGTTCATGATGAAGTTAGGGGTTATCATCCAATAACATGAAAATTGGGGTTTATGGATGGAAGAATGACTTGGTTTAAATGGTTCAATTAGACAGTTGAGTTTTCTTTAGTGTTGGATTCATTTCTATGAATAAGCGTGAGTGACTTTATGGTTAAATTGCAATGGTCAATATGATAATATTCTTTTTTTTTTGCATGAAACTGTTATCAGGATGTAAATACCTTTAGGTAGCTGATGTTTTGTTGTTGTAGATTCAAGAGTAAGTGTAGAATTTTAGTGTTGAATTATGGTTGCATGGTTTTGATTGATGCGTGAGTTCTATTAGGTGACGAATATTAAGTGGGTGCAGGCTTCATTGTGATCAAGTGCAGAAATTCATTTATGTGTGAATTGGTAAGTTGGTGAATGAAATTATGTTGTGTTTATGTGAATTGTGCATACCTTGGAAGTTTGGAAGGTAAGAAAGAAATAAAGTTTTTGTGGAGGATTAAGTGGAACTTTGATATGGTAAAGGATTACTTGATGTTTTTCCAAGTTTGGGTGCTTTAGAGTGAACCAAAAAGGTGTTTTTACGTTGTTTTTCGGATTTATGACAATGGTTGTGGGGTCGGGTGCTGGCTTCCTTCCGCCAGGTCCCGAGTTTGGGTTTTTGGGGCACTAGTCGCTGGTTTCCTGATGAAGGATTATCTTGTTCCTTTCACAAAGCTCAAGAGAAGAAGATGATGGATTGATTCAAAACAAAAAGGAAAGCACATAAACCATAGAAAACCAAGAACAATTAATGGAAGAGGAAAACATAAAATGGAAAGGAAAGAAATGGTAAAAATGTGAGAAGCACGCCACTACAAGGCTAGGCTAGAAGCCATGGAAACCTTGAAGATGAGTGGATGTGTGCCGCCACTTGCTATGCAAGATAAGGCTTA
>Ga0214543_1005423_pt1 | contig 23484 bp, 9 predicted proteins | sample CNSS2metaG_FD_160094 | JGI IMG/M metagenome (GOLD analysis project Ga0214543, IMG submission 160094) | Root nodule microbial communities from cowpea collected in UCLA plant growth center, Los Angeles, California, USA - CNSS2 | ecosystem: Host-associated > Plants > Roots > Nodule | place: USA... | reverse complement strand
TAGGCTCATTCAACTAAGGGATTAGAGTTTGAGTAGACTTGTGGGTTGACATTAGTAATTAATGGAGAAGAGTTTTATTGTTTAATATACATGAGAGTGAAGTAGGTGAAGTCTAACTCCAACAATACAATCCATTGCATTTCTAATCTTTACCATTTTCTAGAGTCTTCAAATATCCAAGTTCAATTTTACTTATTTATAAAATATTTACTTTCTTGCATACAAAAACCCAAATTATGAATTTATTCATTAGTTTAAATTAGTCATTAATTACGTAAATATTTAGTATACACGAGTCTCTTGGGAAACGATATCCCGGTCTTACCGGTTACTACTTGCGCGACTTGGTACACTTGCCAAAGTCTTAACAGTCGGCCACGACCGAAATTCGGTCGAATTCAGTCGAGTCGGCTCCGGTCAAAATTCGGTCGTGTTAGCCTCGACCAAAATTTGACCGAGTTGGTCCTAACCTGAATTTGATCATATTCGACAAAGTTGATCGCGACCGAAATTTGCTCATATTTAGGCGAATCGATCCTAACCTAAATTTGGCCAAATTCAGTTGAGTTGGTCATGACCAAAATTTGGTCAAGTCGACACTTGCCCAAATTTAGCCGTATTCGGTCGACTAAGTCCCGAACAAAATTTCACTATATTCAACTTAGTCAATTATGATAAAAAAATTGGTCATATTCAGTCAAGTCGGTCTCGACCGACGAATTTAGTGGAGTCAACCCTGACCAAAATTTGACTGATCAGGCCCTGACCCAAATGTGGCCATATTTGGCAAAGTCGGCTCTGGCCAAAATTTGGTCGTATTAGGCAAAATCGACCCTTGCCAAAATTCAGTCGAATCCAATTAAGTCGATCTCGACTAAAATTTTGTCGAGTCGACCTTAGCCTAAATTTGGTCACGTTGTCCCCGACCGAAATTTGTTCAAAAGTCATCCAAGTTCATCCCATGCTGAAATTTGGCCTCGTTGGGCTCGACAAAAAATCTGCCAAATTTTATAGTGTCAACCCTATCGACATTTTTTATCCAAATAATGGATGTGGATCCAAATTTGTGTCCATAGGGCTGACACCAAAGAATTTGACAGATTTGGCCTAATACTTCCAAATTTTGTCCATGACCAACTGGGTCAAATCTCGATTGGGATCGACTTGACAGAATTTGACCTAATTCGGTCAAATTTTGTACAGGGTCACGCCAACTCAATCAAATACGACTAAATTTGGGTTAGTCTGTCTCAATCTTTAGCCTAACCTAACAAAAAATATAATGTGAAAATTTGGATTGGATATTTTGGATTATCCATTTTGAAAATCTAGATTAGATTGGATATTTTGGATTAGCCTAATCCATAAAATATATAAAATGTAGATTAGATTGATATCCAGATCCAATAAAATGGATTTTAAATGGATTGGATTTTTAATAGAATGGGCATTAAATGAATTTGATCATAGAAAAAATGGATTGGATCATAAAAATTGGATTTTTTGCCCACCCTTATCGTGCGGTATCGTGGCATGCACTATTCACATGTTAACTATTTAAACACCATTAGTAATAAGAACCAAATTAATTAAAAATTGACGAAAATTAGGACTTAATTGAACATTAAACCAAAATGAGTTGAAAAATAAGTTGAATAAAAGCGTGAAAAATATAGAACAAATGATCATTTAAGCCTATAAATAAATATGGCAACATTAATTGCGAAAAGACTTTATTTACATGATAGGGGAGGAAAAAATGGTACTTGAGTCCTACAAAATAGAGTTAAGATAAATGCATAATGATAAAGGAAATAAGCATCGTAGTTAATCATCCAATTAAACAAAATATTAGAACAAGTTTAAAATTAAAAAAGGTTAAAACACTAAAAAATCAGTAATTAGCGGAAGTTATTTTATTGTGTTTTAGATATTAAAGTCTAAAATATTTTATATTTAAATGTCAATTTTAAAAATATTAGTATTTTATAATATAATTATTGGAAGAAAATATTTAGTAATTATATTATAATACTATTTTAAATAATATATTCTATTTAACAATTGAATCAAATAATTATATTCCATCTATAATTAAATTTAATAATTTATAATTAAATTTCAAAAATAACTAATTAAAATGTCAATTTTAATACAAATATTATTATAATATTTACAATAATATAATTTTAGTCTCAATTTGAAGGGATAAAGTTACTTCATTTTAATCAAAATTAGGGATTAAATTGAACAAAAATAACGAATGTAGATACTGAATTTAACAAAAATAACAAATATAGAGATTAAATTGAACAAAAGGAAATAACGCAACTACAAACTAACATGTGGCACTGACATTGACACGTGACATAATGGTGACTTTATATGTGGACAATTTTTTTAAAATTTAATTTAAAAAATATTAAAAAAATTAGAAAAAAATTCAAGAAAAACAGAAGCTGACATGTGGTATACATTATTCACTAACGTTAACTATTTAAATATGTTAGCAAAAAGGACCAAATTGACAAAAAAATGACGAAAATTATGACTTAATAGAATACTAAACCAGAATGAAGATCAAATTAAACAAATGTGTCGAAAATGGAGGCAAAATGAGTATTTAAGTGTTATTTATATTATTAGGAGGATATGATTATGATTTATACTCATATAAGGACTAAAGCATCTCCTATTTGAGTCATTTAATTTTCTAACAATTAAAAAGTATCATTCATAAATTTGAATCAAATAAAATCCCATAATATTAAAAATGTTTTTAGATATTCTAGCACTAAATATTTCACCCTCTAAATTCCTATCAAATGTACAAGAGAAACTTCTATCGAGACCTCTAAAAGGATTAAAATTCCTTTTCTTACCCATTTATTTACAATCACATTCAGAAGTGGTTTCAAATTATGATATTATAAGGACACCAAAGAAACATATTTCATCAAGGACGACTCAATGAGTTGGGAGGTTTAAAACAAACTTAAGAATGAAGTCTTTTTATTATAATTATATTTCAGGGTTAAGTATGTTTTTAATTAAATTTTGATGTGAAACTAAAATTCGTTAGTGTCTGAAACATTGATATATTTTGGTCCTTAGACTTTAAAAATAAATGGATATAGTTATTTTAAATCAATTACGTTCAAGATTTTTGACATGTGAAACACATTTTTCACTTGACATTTAAGCGAAAACGTGTTAAAATGGTTTTAATAACTCAAATGTTTGTTTTACATGTCAACAAGATTTAACATAATTAGAATAAAAATACTAAATCATTCATTTTAAAGTTTGAAGACCAAAATGTATCAAATTTTGAACAATGACAAATTTCAATTTTGTGTTAAAATTCAAGGATGAAAAACAGCTTGAACATGGTATTTAAACTTATTTTTGTGGCTATTTGAGGTATTTTTCTTGGAAACCTAAAAAAATTAATACTAAAAAAAAATTTTGAGACCCTTTTTCTTGAGGCTTAAAACGTTTAGTACTAAATTTCTTTTAGACCTATTTTTCTTGAAGATCTAAAGTAAGAACTTTATCTGTTTGGAGCTTGAGCATGCCGATATCTCATGTATACCTTTTGATACCTTTTTATTCAAAGATAAGTCAAGATTTCAATTTCTAAAAATGGATATTTTTATTTCAAATATTTACATTAAAAACAGATATTTATTCCACTAAATTAATATTTAATATATGTCAATTTTGAAATTATGATTTATCCACTATTTAATATCACGATTTCAGTAAAAAATAATATTACACTTAATTTCAGTAAAAAATAATATTACACTTAATTAAAATAATAATCACTTACATTATAAAATTTGACGAATGTAGTGATTATCATACTACTTAGTTTTAAATACTCAAACCTAATCTATAAAAATATCTGCAATCTGCAATAACAATCATAAGCATAACTTCCACTTTGGGCATGCTAATTTACTTTACCTGAAAAATAAATATTTATATATATGAGCTTTCTATATAGAGACATATTTTCTTATTACTGTGTATTATACATTTTTCTAGATTGTATGGATAGTTTAAACGTAAAAGAGCCTCTCACTAAACCAATATTATATTAATTATGATTTAACCATTTCTACCCACTTTATTCTTTTTCATATTCTTAGAAATATTATTTTAAATGTTGTCATATTTAACAAATTTTTTTATAAACGAGCCTGGGTCTTTCAGTATTTGCTTGGGCTTATGAATGTTCCGTATCGGGCCTTCTGTTTTCTTCCTGCACCTATAATTTTTAACGGCACTATGTACTTTTACAAAAAAAAAAAGAAATCTGAAAATTCATATATTATGATTATATTTTAATACTTTTTTCTTTTGACTTAATCACACTCTTTTTCTCATGAACAATTATCTTATTTTCAAATAAAAGTAATCTTAAAAATATTTTTCAGAAAATTTATTCAAGCAAAAAATTAATTATAATTATAATTATTTCCAATAAAAAAAATTAATTTACTTTTAAAATAAATTAGTTTTCAAAGTTTTCTACATCACCCACTTGTTGTTGTACATATTATTCTCTTGTCAAATCCTTGTTTCCACTTTATTGCAAAGCATTTTGCCTAAATCAAGAACTTAAGAAATCTATGAATAAATTGTCCAAACCCCACCAAATTTACATCTTAATTTCATCTTTAAAATAAAAGAAAAATGTTCACACTAAACATGTATAAATGGGTGGTGCACTTTTGGATCATCTGCACTTATATTTCCTACTGCACCCTTAAATTTTTACTTTATAATTAAAAATTAAACAAAAAATATTTTTATAACTGCACCCTACAATTCTCTTCCAACTGCAGGGAATCCTAGCCACTGAGTAACCTTATCTGCATACACACTTTAATTCAAATCGAGACTTTTTCTTATTCTGTCTGCAGAAAATAGTTCTTTTCATACACCTCGCAATCTCTTTTCCAAAAGTATTCTTTTTAAGAGAATCTTGTCCAAAACATTACCAGACATTAAATATTAACAATCTCTTTTAGAAATTCAAATTCAAAAACCTCAATTTGTGATGTTCCAGCTCTTTCTATAAATACCTTAACCTTCTCAAAGCAACATAACAAAAAACCTATAGTGAAAAAATCCCAAGATGAAGGTGAGATTTTTTGCTTTGTTCTTACTCATTTCAGGTATTCAAGCCATATCAAGCACAGACTTCAACAGTTCAGAAGGTAATGGCCTCGTCCACAACAATGGAGAAGCACAACAAGTTCTTGGTATTCTTCTGTCTTTCAAACAACCTTAAACTGATGTGTTTTTCAACGATTTTTTTTTTTCTTTGGCTTTTATAGTATTAGTAAGGATTAAGTATTTTTTTTGTTTCCTTAATTTTCAGTGAATTTTGAAATTAGTTTATTTCGAAAATTTGAATTAATTTAGTCATTTATCTTTTGAAATATGTGAATTTAGTCATTTTAATCAACTTTTGTTAAGTTTATTTGACATTTCAAACGCGTTTCATAATAATATTTGACTTAACATTAAAACAAAAATGTGTCAAACAGTATAAACAACTCATATACAATGCTAAAATATGCACAAAACATCAAATAAACCTAACAAAATTAGATTAAAATGACTAAATCTACGTATTTCGATAGATAAATGACTAAATTGGTCCAAAGTTTTGAAATAAACTAATTCTAAAATTTACCGAAAGTTAAGAAAACAAAAACATATTTAACTCTATCAGTAATGTTACTAAGTGGTATACAGGGAAGTTGTTTCATGGAAGCATAGAAGAGTCAACAAGTGTGAAATACGAAGTTGAAGATAGCAAAGAAGTAGTTGATACTACACAAAAAACACAAGGTGGAGGAAGTTCAGGAAGTAGCGGAAGACCAGGAAGTGGAGGCAGTGCAGATGTTACTCGCAGGCCACGACCAAATTCTGCACCATCAAAACCTCATTTTTGTGTCTCACTGTTTATTCTTTCTGTAAACTTTGCTTCTGTCATCTTTTTCTTCCACTATGTCTGATGTGTAATCCATGCACAACTAATTAAGTTGATGCTCATATGAAACTTATGAGGTTGAAAATCTCAGCTTTTGCTCATAAGTGGGAATAAATAATGTTTGGTTCGAAGAACGAATCTAAGTTTTATATGGGATAAAAATTAGAAAGTTGAATAAAGACTTATAAATTTATTTTTTAAGATTTTGGTTTAAAAGTAATGTAAATTTTTTATGTCTCATCGGTTATGTATTTGTCTAATGAACCTCCTCTTTTATAAATGGGTGAAAATTCTACATTATCTGAAGATAAGATAATTTTGTAATATATAAATGGAGTACAAATCTCATTTTATAAATTAATTTTATGAGATTGAATTGGACTAAAAATTTACTTATAACATATGTTGATCAGATAATGGAAGTGATTTTTTTGCTTTGGAATTATAAACTGTTCAGTGAATTCGTCCATGTTAATTGTTAATTAATATTCTATTATGATGAATTCTAGAAGCTGAATCAAAAGTCCAGCAATCTGAGAGGCCAGTAAAATTGTTCTTAAATATGTACATTTTTCTAACTTCCATTGTATTTAATTTGTTACACTTACTAGCTTAGCTATATTCTGTTGAAATGAAATAACATGATGGATAATAATGCTTAGGAAGAACATTATACTTTATTCCATATTCTTGCTAACACTAAATGAATTTGTGCATCTCTTTTAACTGTCTGCCATAAAGATTAGAGCTGCACTCCCTCTTTCAAAATTGTGAAAGTAAAAAGGGAACATATACCTTTTTTTTTTGACAGCAAGGAGTATATATACCTTATTAAAAAGTTGTTACTTTTTAAAATATAAAATTTAAATATTTGTTAATAGTGTACATAATAATAGGTAACCTCTTAATTTCTATTTTTTGATTATTATTTTTAATAAGATAGTATAAATTATAAGTTTACTTAAGTTTCAAGTACAGTGCCTCATCTCTTGCTACAATGTTAAATATGGATCTTGCATGTCTCTTACAAAATATCGTTCAAATTACTGTATAACAAATTTTAAAAGTGACACCATTTACGTAACATATAACAATAGGGAAAATCTCACTCAAAAATACCTAATACAAATAGAGAAAACAAGTTTCACAAAAATGTATATTATATATATTAAGTATTTTTTTTTAATTATTGTTACTCAAAACGTATTTTAAAAAAGTACAATAAATTTAAGTCTTTGAGACCTAAATAGTGGAATAAAATTAACCATACAAATTAGCAGTGTCTACACATTTTAAAAATTCACTATTGACGGTGATTCTAGTTCTAACAAGATTTTAGACTGTATGTAACATCCAAATTTAATAGAATAATTTTAATAAATTGAACGTTGCATGTTCATAATAAAGAATAGGATTTGGAGATCATTGTAAAAAGAAAAAAAGTCAAACAGAAACACAAATACAGAGAAAGGGTAAGCTAGAGATAAAAATAATTTTCATCATACAAACAGATTTTTAACCAGGCATTTCAGTAAGCACACAAGGCATATGAAGGCAAACAATGAAAGACCCTCAAACTCAATTATCTGGATTATACGCATAATATAGAATTCTAAAGGAAGTATGCACCGTGTTGGTTTTTAAACTCTGCAAAGTCTAGACACAAGGGGTTATCACCCAACCACACATAAGGTTAATCCCATTATGTCTCAAGCTCAAACACCTTCCAAGACTAGGATCTCCTGCCACTCTCACCACATAATTCATTATACTCTATATGAGTGTGAACAATTATCAAAGTTCAAAATACCTTCATTTATCTAGACATCTCCTATATCAAGGCATACACTAACTACATCATCACCAAGAGTTTCCCTTGAAACTCTTTTACCAACAACATTCTACATGTCGTCTCAAGCATTATAGTCTCATGCCAATAACCAACCAACCAACCAATTCATGTCTCATTTCATGTAAAGCACAACATATAATTGTATCATCACATTGCATAAAACAACGTGGCATCATACTTCATACAATAAAAGGGTAAACAAATCAATCATGGGAAACTACATCCAAATCAGAGAAGAGAACAAAATTAAAACACGGCCTTGCACCAGTCTCACTCAAGCTAGAGGGTCTCGCTCAAGTTAAAGGGTCTCGCTCAGGCCGAAAGGGGTTCTTTTGCTCAAACGAGCCCATCTCGCCTAGGGGAGAGCTCGGACAGTGGCAATTCAAGGTTTATGCGAGTTCTCGCTTGGGCGAGACTTCCTCGCCTGGACGAGATTACTCTCGCTCAAAGTTGGAGACAACTCAAGCACAAACCAAGGACATGTTCCTACTATCTCGCTTAGGCAAAAGCTGCTTGCTAGGGAAAGATTAGCAGATTTTGTTCACCTGTTCACGCATGCAGATCCAAGAACTCAAGCAATATCAACTCATTTCCATAAAACATGAACATCAAACAGGCACTAGAAACACAATTTAGAAACCAGAAAACATGCAATATTTATAAAAACTTTAAATCCTAGCTTCCCTTACTTCGAAACTGAGAACTAACTCAAGAAACCCTTAGTGGAAAAGCACCAGAACCAAGAACAACTTAAGGAGCTAAAAACAGAAGAACAAACAGACGAGATTGAGACCACAACAAAGATATACAAGGAATTAGAGCTATCAAACAGAAAAGAACGCAAGAACGGGAGTTAGCGTTCTACTTACGCGGAGGGAGAACGTTCAACAAGTTTAGAGGAGAAAGTAGCTCAAGCCCTAGCAGAACTTTCTGTTTCAGACAAGGGAGAAAAGAGTGAACTGTAGCCAAATAAGGAAATATAATGAGAGTAAGGGAGCATCTAGATGGGAGGTCCTGGAAAATGAAATGGGTTGTCCTTGGACCTTTTTACCAAAGCAGATCCAACTCTTTAACATAGAAAAAAAGGTCTTACACTATGAATTTGATTCCTTCTGTTATACAATTTGTTTAGTAAATTTAAAAGGAAAAATGATAAAGATTATTAGTTGAATTCTCCAGTAACAAAATACTAACAAAGGAAGTAAAAAAAATATCGCTAATTCATATCGTTGCTTTACCATTTCCATGTCTATGTGCGTGTTGTCATATATATAGACTTAAGGAATATACTATTCTGAATTATGTAATATGAAAATAAAATTTTCATAAAAAGAGCTTTTCAAATATGTAATTTGAATAAAAACTTTTAAATTGTACAATTGAAAAAAATTATCTGATTTGTATAATTCGAAAGACCGTCAAATTATAACTGGAAAATTTTTCTTGTGAAATAATGAGTTTTGGAGTGTGTAATATAATTGTTTTTTCTCATGCAAAATATAACTTTTAAATTGTATAATCTCGATGGAAAAAAACCTTTAGATTACACAATTTAAAAGTAAAAAATATTCATAAATGGTATAATTTAAAAGTTTTTTCATGTAACAAATATTTTTCAAATTATACAATCTAAGCAAAAATTACTACTCACATAATTCAGTATATATTGTTTTTTTAAATTACCTAATCCAAAAGTTAAATTCAAAAATCATTTTTAAGACCAAAATAGAATTATGAGATTTATGGGGTGTAAAAGGGAAACTCAGGACTGCAAAAGGAAATTTCAAAAACTTGGGCTAGGAATAGTATAAGGTTGGTGCAATTACTTCTTATATCCTATCATTTTCTTCCTACACCTAAGGTTTGAGTGGTTTTGAAACGGAAGGGAAAACATTGGCACATGGGATGAAATGTTTAACAAGACAAGGTGCAACATGCTTAAAATATTTTATTATAAAATACCCTACACTAGGTGTTAATCACATGATTATCCCTAAAAAAAAGCAACTTTATCCTTAAAACCAGCAACTTCACAAGTATATAGAACAAGCCAATAAGTTAGATCTGTTCACCGTTCTTAACTATATTTTAGTAAACTATGTAAAAATTAGAATAATCAATAGAAATTACATGGATTAATTTGAGTGATACACAAAATAAATAAATAAATTTACGAGCCAAGTTGCACTAATCTTTTTGAAACCGGCCATGGGATTTGGGAAATTAGATGTTTGATTAGTTTATTGATACCCATCCTCATAATTGTGCACCCTTGTATATTTTATGATAAATAAAGCACATTTGAAAGTTACATAGAATACAAAAATAGTAGCAATTGATTTATGCGTTTGTGGGTAGTGAAGTTACATTATTGATTGAAAAAAGAAGCTTCCTCCTTGGGATGAGGATAAAGAGCAACAGAACATGCCGGAGTAAATATTAAAAAAATAAAGAAATTGATAAATTAATAAAAATTTAATAATTTAAAAATAAAAGAGGTGGTGACACGAAAGGCGCGTGGCAGCCGTTGGTTTAACCCGAAACAGCCCTTCCTATATCAGAGGCAACGGAGAAAAGGATCCTTTTCTGCTCTTCCTTTTCTTCCACACAAATAATACATCATTTCTTTTCTTTCTCTCTTTCTCTCTCTTCCTATTCGCACGTACACACACAACACGCTCGCTCTCTCTTCTTTTCCGATTCCACTTTGCGGACACGAGTGAGTGAGTACTGTTCCGTCAAACCCTTATTCTCTGTCGATTTTCTGTTTCGTTATTTCATTTTGCGCGCTTCCTTTCGTCGCTGCCGATTGCGATTATGGTTGTATGGTCACCATTTCAATTGTTTGATTCTCGTTTGTTGCACTGTTCATTTCATTCATCATTGGTTTCGAGTTTATCTTGAATCTTGATGCATTCCGATTCGATGTGTCTGCTGCTCTCCGATTACATTGCATGCCTTTTACTCGATTGAAGCATTTCGTTTTTTCATGTTGCATCGCATGCTGGCGGACGGATATGGTTAGATTGACTTTTTGGAATGCGTTGTTCGGGATTGAAATGTGTCTTTCTGTGGTGTGATGTGATCTCATGATGCGTAGATGTAGTGTCCTTTGTGATTCAATGGTGTTTTCTTGTGTGATTGTAGTTTGAGATGGGGATATATCTCAGCGCTCCCAAAACAGAGAAGGCATCTGAAGATGGCGAGAACGACAAGCTGCGGTTCGGTTTGTCTTCCATGCAGGGTTGGCGGGCTTCCATGGAAGATGCTGTAAGTAATTACCTCCTTATTTTTCTGCGTCTTGTGTCATTTGCTTCCACTTGGTTTTTATGTTGCCATCGACAAGTGTCGTGTTCACTGTTTGTTTTATGCAATTGAACATTTGATGGTTTGGTTGCATTCGAGGGGAGTTATGTTAAAATATTAGTTTGAGTTCATTGACACTGCTATTTTGACAACGAAGTTTAACGAATATCCTAAGCTAGATTTACGGTATACATATCGACGTGATAGTGAGTCGAGTGGTGGCTAACGAGTTAAATTTGATATTTGCGCAATTGACTGAGAAGTTTGTTAAAGGAGCAGTGTCTTGTGTTCAATGTAGCTTATTGACTACGAAGTTTCCCTGTTAATCTTCTATATTGAAGAGAACAAGACTTCACTTATTTGTGCACTTCAATTAAAGTTATTTGCGTCGCCTATTGATGTGATTGTGCAAATCTAACTCAGTTTTTCAAATTTTCAGAGGAATAAATTTCCCTCCTCTAGAGTAGTTTTAGTCATGAGAAATTGCTTCTCTTTGGAAGTGAATTTCATATGTATGACGTAGATGCTTTGTGTACCTAATGCTTTTGTACTACAGTCTTCAGCAGCTCATTATTATATTACAGCCCATTCATGGTGTACACAACTTTTAATTCTCTTACATTGCTTGCCAGCATGCAGCTATCCCATATTTGGACGAGTCTACATCTTACTTTGGCGTTTATGATGGCCATGGAGGTCGGTATCAGCTCTTTATGTTTTCAATTGTATTTATCTAATGTGTCCATACTCATTTTCTTAAGCAAGGAAGAAATGATTTCTTACCGATTCTTTTAAATTTAAATTAATTTGATCTGTAACCCACCATTGGAAATTTCCCTCTAAACTATCTATAAGAAAATTTATTTCATTACTTACGAAGTGGTTTCACATTTCTAATATTTGATATGGCTTGAAGATTTTTACTTTGGAACTCCCTTCAGAACTCACCTTAGTATGGGTGGGTTCTACCGGCTGACATTCTTTTTCGGGACATTGATTGGGATTTCGTTTTCTTTTTTGACCCTATCTGCCCTGTTGACCAATGTCACTCAAAATGTGAATAACAACATTATAGGAATTATAATTCTTTCAAACTTATCATTGAACATAAATACTGCGTAAGTTTTCTTTTTTCCCGTTTCTGATACTTGCCACGTTGCAGCCTTGCTTACATAATGTAATATGTGGTTCACAATTTTTACTATTGACAAACCAAACAAACCCTTAAGGTTAAACATTTTTGGCATACTATATCTTATTAGGATTTTTTGCGCCCATATTTTTGTTTATTTATTTGAAACTTTGTTCTGCAGCCTATATTAAAGGAGAAAAAGGGGAGGGGGGAATATTCTTTTATGGTGTGTGTGTTCTTTATCTATATTAGAGTATTAGCCATTCAGACTCAAGAATATTGATCATGATTCATAGCTCTCACTTGAGGACTTTGAGAAATTTGTAAATCTTAAATGATTTCAAAATGAGGGTAATGGCCTAGAGGTGCTGACATTTATGACTTATTGTCTACTTCTAGTTTTATAATCCTCAATATGGTCTCATGAAATTGCAGGCAAAGCAGTTTCTAAATTCTGTGCCAAGTATCTACACCAGCAGGTGCTGAAGAGTGAATCTTACCAAGCTGGAGATATAAGCACATCTTTACAAAAATCTTTTCTTAGGTATTCATGTTTGTTTATGTTTAGAGCTTTCATTAATCTTATTGGATGCCGATAAAAGTCAGGGGATGGTACAGTATGTAGATGTTCTTTACATGTAAAAGCTGATTTGGCTTAGGCTCAACCCTGTGGTATGTGTTCAACTTTTGCACCAAATGATTTACTCCATCTATCTACTATATATGCCCTAGGAGAGATGTGGCATAAGGAAAATATAGCTGTGAACCAAGTTAGAGACACTTATAAATAATATTAAAACAATTTTCTTCTCCTTTCTTTTTTCTTCTGTGTTACAGATGTTTCAAAACATCTCTTCATTTTTTTTGTAGTCTTTTTACTTGGTAAAAGTAGACCTTAAACCTAACACCACCTCTCATTGACTGGCCTTGTAAGATTATGTTTATACCAACTTATATACTATAATTTATTCATATCTCAAGTCGTGGGGGGATCTCCAACAAAAGATTAGTAATGTCACCGGCCTGATCTGGAAGTCATTTTCAGAATTTGTGTTTATTTTTAGTTATATTTATTTTCCTGCATGATTAAAATCATTTGTACATTTGGTGCTTTATAGATCCATAAGTTTCATTTCCATAAATGGAAATGTTCATATGACATTTAGATGGAACTGCTTCTATCAAAATTATGTCACTTTTTTTTTAATTTTCCTTCATATTGGCAGAATGGATGAGATGATGCGTGGACAAAGAGGGTGGAGAGAATTAGCAGTCTTGGGGGATAAAATAGAAAAGTTATCTGGTATGTTAGAGGGCTTTATTTGGTCTCCCAGGAGCAGTGAAGCCAATGAGAGTATCGATGATTGGGCATTTGAGGAGGTAAAAACTAAAACAAATTTCGTGCATCATAATTGCTTGGTTTTCTGCATGTTGCCAAGGTTTTATTGTATGCAATTTAAGCTTGTAGTAAATATATAGGAAGTTTTTCTAATTATAGCTTAGCATTTTCTTTTTGATTATTTATTTAAATGTAAATCTATTATTAAAAAAATCCATTTAACATACTTTTTGTATGCGTTAATGTGCATATTAGAGTTGACGAGTTATTAGGTCAACTTTCTTTGCTTAAACTGCTTATAAACTAAACTGCATTTGCCAGTTATGAATTACTACTTTCTTAAACCATACGGTGATACTTTGCTTCTCTATGCTAGAATTTCATTATTTTAGCTTTGTTTCATGTGTTCTGTATTTTTCTCTATCTCATACTTATAGTGCTTGTTCAATATGACAGTGATAAACTTGTGTACAAATCAACATAAACATTAAAAGCCAATTCTTTTAAGATGTCATGACGTATGTCACAATTTGACTGTGAAAGAAGGTCCTTTCTGATTTGGTGATTACTGCTACATATTATGAGGTTTAGTTTTTGAGGATTCTTATCCTATAGTTTTGTATCTTTCCTTTGTTTCCGAATAACCTGGGAAAATTGCACACACTTTTTCTTAAAAGGTTTAGTTTTTGAGGATATCTTATCCTATAGCTTTGTATCTTTCCTTTCTTTCCAAACAACCTGGGAAAATCGCACTCCCCTTTTCTTAAAAGGCATCCACCCATATTTTATATTGTAGAAAACCCTAACCTCTCTAGGGATAGGCATCAAAGGTTAACCCTTTAAACTTTGGTTCTCTTCATTTATGTTGCCTAAATATCAATTTTCTCCCAAAAATACCAGGTAACAGTGAAAAGAACATGAAGAAAGAGCGAGCATTTTACTAGTAATACATAGCAAAATTATTGAGAAGTTGGAGGCGCACAATATAGCTTTGTCTCTCTCTTCAACGAACAACTGCTTTTGCATTTGTACGTATAGTCAATGACAGGGTGTATTGTGAATGAAGTCTCGTGGATGCCTGCTGTTAATGTAGTATTGTCTGTTATTTTATAGGGGGTGTCACTTGGTTAAACAGAAATAAGGGCGTGGGCGTCACACTTGGTTAAACCAATAAGGCATCTAGGTGTTTGTTTAAAAACTAAGGGGTTGTGAATATTAATTGAGAAGACCTTGGCAGAAGTGAGTGTAATTTCACATAATAAATTCTGTTTGTCAATAAAAAAAGACTTCAAATCGTTGTTTGTCTATAAAAAAAAAAGACTTCAAATTGTTGTTTGTCAATAAAGAAACTACAAGTTGTAAGGTCTGATGTTGGGCATTCAAGTTTTGAGTCCTATTGTAGAAAGTTTTATTCTGAATTAAGAATGTTATGGTGTAAATTAGGGACCCCATTCTGATTTTACTGGACCAAACTCTGGAAGCACAGCTTGTGTAGCTGTTATCCGAGGAAAGAAACTTGTTGTTGGTAATGCTGGAGATTCTAGATGCGTCTTGTCAAGGAAAGGCCAGGTATTCTCACCTTCTTGATGCAGTTTTTTTATCTTCTCTAGTTTCAGCATGCATGCAATGTAAGGTTATACGGTGCAGATATATGATTATAAAGGGTGCTAATTCTGCCTAAAATTTTGTTTTCTGAGATGGATATTTCGGTACAGTATTTTGATTTACTGTACTAATTTTGTTAACATAAAAGGTGTGTTTACATTTGAGTGAAATAGATAGAGAAAAGAAACAAGAAGAATGGAAATAAAAAAGAAATAGAGTAGGAAAATGTTATTTGGATAGATAGAAGAAGAAAAGGATGAAAATTCTCTCCGTTTGATTTTGGTGGGTGTTATAAAATTGATCCAGTGTATTTTGAGAGTAGGCTTGGGTTGATTCATTCATCTCAACCTAGTCCGACGTCTTATATTTTCTTTAAAGTGAGTTTTTAGCAATTATATATTTATAGCAGTGTTATCATCAATGGCAGATGGTGTAACATGACAGAAGGCAAAAATTCTCCCTATAAACATGCCATTGCGGCCTATGGCCCCACCAGTGGGGGGGCCTTCCTTCACAAATTGCCTATGATGGTGGTGGTTGGCAAGAAATTGGCCACGCCATTCTGCCATATGGCCACTATATCTAACTCTTCTTATTTATAGTAAAACTTTATCAAGCAAATGCATAATTTGTTAACATGATATTTATTTATTTGTTTTGAAATATACATTATAAAATATATTTTTATTGAAATAAATAATAAAAAATGTTACTACGAGTATAATTTTCTTGTCTCTTTATCTTCTCTTTTCATGGGTCAGGCATGATCTCACATAAATGGCTCTATAAAAATCTCAAGTTGTTTAGGGATGAAGATAAACTCAGCCTAGCTTGTCTCATGCTCATCCCTAGCTTGGATGCTAGGAAGAGTAAGTAGAAATAAATAAATGTATTATATAACAAGTTTTTTTTTTTATAATAATACAAAACGTTAAATTTAACAAAAAAATGTAAACCTTGTACTGCATTATTTTTTTGTTAACATTCAAATTAGATTTTTTTTTTTATCTTGAGTTATAAAAAGTTATTTAATTTTTAAAAAACGGAAAACAAATATCAAATGCAGAAAACATTTGCCCCAACTTTAGGATGAAATTTTTTTGAGTGCAAGATCCTTCAACAAACATGAATGATTGCTTTTTACTTTTCGCTCTTTCCTTCCTCTTTATTTACTCAAGCAAATAGGGTATGAGGTAGAGGGACTAAGGACATTGATATTTTAAAACATTGTTTTTGTATTGATATCACACAATCTAATTTTGGCATCTAAATGCATCCTTCCAAAGTCTAAATTTCTCCTGTACCTGTCAACACACTAAATGTTTCTGACTTATTTCCAAAAATTATGAATTTACTCAGATTTAATGAATTAGTGTCTGTGAATAGATACCTTTTGTGCATGGGACAGCCATTTTTTGGCAATATTCACAGTTATGTACTGAATTTTTATTTGCAGGCACACAATTTATCTAAGGATCACAAGCCTGATCTTGAGGCTGAGAAAGACAGGATTCTAAAAGCTGGTGGTTTCATTCAAGTTGGACGGGTCAATGGAAGTTTAAACTTGGCTAGAGCAATTGGTAGTAGAAATTCTTTTTTTTTATAAATTTTTAATGTAAAGAAAAATGTGAGGGTTTATTGTTTCCTGAATGTTTTATAGTTGCTGCCATGATATTTTTTATTTCCTTCACCAGTACAAAGTGTTCTGTAATATTAATTTCTTTCTATTCCAGGAGATATGGAGTTCAAGCAGAACAAGTATTTGCCTGCCGAAAAGCAGATCGTGACTGCTGATCCGGACGTAACTTCAGTATGTATTGCCATATGCATTATTTTATTTTATAATTAAATTAATATTTATGGATTGCCTCTTTCTTGGACCTTTGTCTTTTTTGAAGTTATACAAAAATATCTTCGAAGAAATATAACATGAATTCATTATACATCTTTTGGCATCACTCCAATAGAGAAACATATTGAAATAGAGAGGAAAGAAACATGAAAATAGAAATAAATGAGAAATAGAGGAGAAACGATATATTGATTTGATTGGATGGATAGAAATAAAAGATGGAGAGAAGTGAAAAAAGACTCTCTGCCTGTTTGTATGAGTAGAAACTATAGTGGAAAAAATAAATAAATTATTTTAAAATATTTTTACATTAATTAAAATTAATTTTAATACATTAATTTTTCTTTATTATTCTTTATTATTTTTATATTATAATATAAAATATTTAAAAATTAAATAAAAAATGTGAGAGAGATTATCTATCTCGAACAATAGATAGAAATTTAATATTTCTATCTTATCCCGTTACTATTTCTTTCTACTTCATTTTACACCCAACAAGCAAGGTGTTAAAGCGAGATGATGCTCTTTTGTAGTGTTGTTTTCTACCTTTTTGCTCCAATTCAAATTTATGCGGATACTCGTATACTCTATGCAACAGGTTGAACTTTGTGATGATGATGAATTCCTTGTGTTAGCCTGTGATGGAATATGGTAGGTTACTTGGCTACTTAAATTTCCTGTACAAGCATCATTGCTATTACCAAATTTATATAGATGGCAAAAAAGTCCTTATTCTTTATTTTGTAATTCACCACATAATTTACTTTTATATATAAACTCTCTGTAGGGATTGCATGTCTAGCCAACAGCTTGTGGACTTCATACATCAACAGTTAAAGACGGTAAGTTTTTTATGGCTACCTTTAATTTACTGATAGAAAATGATTTGAATACAAAATTCACTTTGTTGTAATTTCAAATTTGGTGGTGTCATTCATTAAATATCATGAATGCGCAGGAGAATAAACTTTCTGCGGTTTGTGAGAAAGTGTTTGATAGGTGCTTGGCACCAACAGCTGGTGGTGAGGGATGTGATAACATGACCATGATCTTGATTCAGTTCAAAAAACCTTCCAGCGCTGATGTTTCTGCCACGAACCAGCCCCAATCGTCTGCTCAACCACCTGAAACCGATAAAAGTTCAGAGAAAAAAGTAGAGAAAAAGGTAGAATCGAAGTGAGAGAATTTCGAAAATGACTTGATAGTCACCAGTATCTTAGTGCGTGTTGATGTTGAAGCATTGGTAAGCAGAGGAGGTTCTTGGGTAACCATTTTATATCCAAATTCAGGGTGTTAATTCTCAATAGGGGATTGTAAATTTGTGACAAACTAATCCATGGGGCCAATATTGGTTTTGTACATAAGTGTGAGGTTTCTAGAATATGAACGGAAAAGAAAAAAAGAATCAGAAAGCATACTGATGTATACCGGATGACTAAAATCACCTTTTGCAAACTTACCATTGCCAATTAGTGTGGACCAGCAGAATGCGTAGAAAGAACGAACGAACGTATCTGGATTCTGAAGTTATTTCATGATCCATGATCAGTTCCTTAAGGATTTTGTTCCTTTTTCATTTCCAACCCTTTGTTTGGGGGCTCATCTACCAGTGTTGGTAATTGTTGTCATTGTTAAATTTTTCTTTTTGGAAATTATAATTGCTCCTTGATTTTCTTTTTGGGTTTCTATTTACGGAGATTATTACTGGTTCCAACAAACAAACATATTTGGGAATCGGGGGTCTTGGTATATCAGAAATTTCAAAATTAATACTTTACATTTTATTTTTTTTTAGTGAATTCTATTTTTCGTGCAATGATGTTTTCATTGTATCATTTTACCTTTTTAAAGGTTCAAATTAACTCCTATTAAGTATAACTAAATGAGACAAACAATTAATAAGTTCAAGTATATATAAATAACGATAAAATAGATATTACGATTTTTGGCCAGTTATGAATGTATGTTAAAAGATATTTAAGAGAAAATATTAATGACGTCTAATTTAATAGAATGGAGAAAACAAAACTAGCACTTTTAAATATGTATTTTAATTTATAAATACAAATATATAAGATTATATTTTTAGATAAATATATGTTTACAATTGTGGTCGTGATCAATTATTGTAAAATTGCTATGAATTTATTATTTCATTAAATATATTAGAAACAGAGTGATATAATAAGTTTGAAAAATAACTGTAATTTTTTTTTTAAACTCAAACATTTATTTTACTTACTAAGGGATGCAGCCTCATCACATATAAATGAGGAAAGAGTTTTTGGTAAAATAGATCAGATTAAAAGTAATTCAGCAGTTCATGACAAAGGTTCACACGTCTCAATTAATTCTTTATTTTATTTCTAATACTTTTTCAACACATCTTCTCATTCTAAAATTTAGCTTAACTTAATAAAAAATCATAAAAGACACAACTAGTAGATTTTCAACAAACCCAAGAATAAATTTCGTGGACCCATTTCTAAACACTGCGTGTTGTAAGGAAGATAAGTAAGAAAAAATATATCCAAGGTATAAAACTTAATTTAATCGAAAATTATTATATACGTTATGTTGCTAATTTATTTAATAAATATTAAAAAAAATCATATTAATTACAATTTCTGCCTAATTAATAATATAATACATTGTCTGTACATGGAAATTAATTTGAACAAATAAGATAAGTTGTTTAGAATTAAAGAGAGATAGTTATTCACTTTGGGTTTAAAGTATCCAGTCTTTTCTCTCTTCTCTTCACAGCAAATTTAGATTGCATTTCTTCTAATAGTTATGCTAATTAACATAAAACTGGATTACACAAAACGTGTATCAAACAAAATAATCCTACAAGAAAATGATTATAAAAAATAATTAAGACTAAAGACATGGTAATAATTTTCACCTGCACTGATTAGCACCGCTTCTAAATATGGTATTGAACTAAATCAGTACAAAAATGAAGCAAACTTCCAATTATGTCTAAACAAATAACCATGTTATGCCATAGTTCATGAGTAAGAGATCCTAGGTGTGCACTTTTCTAATACTGCAACATTTCTTCAGAGAATTTACACGTTTTTTGGAATAACAAGTTACATGTATCTAATACTATATACAATTCTAAACTAACAAATGACAACTTTTTCAATATTTTAATATTTCTGAAACACTTATATTCAAATTTTATTTTCTACAAGAGGAAAATATGGTTACGTGTCAATCTCTCCGAATTTTGAAGATTAAAAATTAATTCAAAAACAAATCACTCTCACACTATTTTTTTTTTCTGACTCTTCGTGTTCCACACACAATACCTCTTTCTCATTCTCTTTCAAACCACTTCAGCTTTTTCTCTCTCTTTCTTACTCGCACACATCAAACCTCTTCAGCTTCCTCTCTTCCTCTCAACCTCTCTACTTTTCTTCTTCTCTCTTACTCCACCGGTGTTCGTCCTCCATCTACCTTACACCAATTTTTTTCTTCTCAGATTCATGAGCACAGTGAGTAACACCAAAAAGGTAACAATTTTTCTGCATTTTTCCGTTGTTCTAACATATTTAACTAAGTTTTTTTGTTGTATTTCTTGGTTGGATGATTTTTTTGCTGACAGATCTTCTTATTTTTGTTGTATTTTTGTGTTGGATGGATGTTTTTCACCCCAAATCTACTTTTCTTTGTTGTATTTCTCTATTCCATGGATGTTTTGTAGTCAGATTCACAAGCACAGTGAAGAACACAAAAAAGGTAGTAACTTTTTTGCGTTTTTTCGTTTTTCTACCATATTTGGATGAATGTTTTGCTCTCATATCTACTTATTTTTGTTGTATTTCTGTGTTAGATGAATGTTTTGTCATCAGATCTACTTTTACTGGTTGTATTTTTCTGTTCAAAGATGTTTTGCTCTCAGATTCATGAGCACGACAAAGAACACAAAAAAGGTAACAACTTTTTTGCTTCTTTGCGATTTTTGTTCTTCTATCATATTTAAACACTTTTCTTTGTATTTCTTCTCTGCTGGATGAATGTTTTCTTGTGAGATTCATGAACACGGTGAAGAACACCAAAAAGGTAACAACTTTTTTTCTTCTCTGTGATTTTTTTGTTCTTCTACCATATGTAACTACTTTTCTTTGTAGTATTTTTCTGTTGGATTAATGTTTTCTTGTGAGATTCATGAACACTATGAAAAATAACACAAAAAAGATAATAATTTTTCGTCTTCTCTCATATTTTTAGTTCTTCTACCATATTTCACTACATTTCTTTGTAGCATTTCTATTTTTGATGAATGTTTTCCAGTCAGATTCTTAAACACATTGAAAACACCTAAAAGGTAAAAACTTTTGTTCTTCTCTTTGATTCTTTGTTCTTCTATCATATGTAACTATTTTTCTTTGTAGTATTTGTCTATTAGATCAAGGTTCTTTTTGTGAGATTTATGAAATTATTGAAGAATGCGAAAAATGTCTATGTTTTTCTTCTTCTGTCCAATGTTTTCTCTTCTACCTATCTAACTATCTTTCTTTGTATTATTCTCCTGTTGGACCCATCTTTTACTTTGTCATTCATTAACTAATTGAAGATCACCAAAAAACGTCAATGCTTTTCTTCTTTTGTCCGTTTTTTTCTTCTTCTACCCTATGTAATATCTAACTCATTTTCTTTGTAGTATTTAACAGTTCAATCAAGTTTTTCTCTGTCAAATTCATTAACTAATTGAGGCAAGGACATCCATCAAGAGTTTGGGCAAAATAGTTCAATGAACTCATTGAGCAACATAAGAAAGGTGAAACCGGTTGAATCAATAGTTATCTGCAAGATGATTTAGATTTTTTAAACCTATTTAATCAATAGTTATCTTTCAAAAATCTCTTATTTTGTTATTAACAGTGTTGACTAACAATCTTTTGTTTTTAAAACTTCATTTATTTTTTTCTTTAATTAACAAAGTGTAGTAACATACTTCAAAGCTGCATTTTTGAACATTATCAACATATGTTTTTTATATTTAATTATTTTATCTTATGAAATTATTTTATATATAATATTAAATGACTTTAATATATTGATAATAGTCAGTAACAATTTTTTAGTTTTAAAACTTCATTCTATTTTTTTGTCTTTTTCTTCCAAATTTTATTCTTCACATAACAAACCTGCAATGTTTTTTGGAAGGATGAATATGGTGGGTGTTTGAGAAGAATGAGGGAGCCAAAAGATGTTTGTTGAAGATGCAAAGTTGTGCTCGAGACATTTATGCAATTCCTAAGAATAAAATAGCACACAAACTAGTGTAGAAAATTTAATCTTTGGGTAGAACATTTATGTTGGAGAAGGTCTGCATGGGAAGATACAACATTCATTTAATTAGTGAGGGAGTGCCATGTCCAAAAGAAAAATATAATTGGTGGTCTGCATAATTAATGTTTTGAAGCAGTAAGTATCATACCAGGACACTTTGAAAACCTTTACAAAGTTTCATTATTCACAAATTAAAAGATGTTGAGAAAAATAAAAATAACTTTTCAGTTTCTTCCAACACTACTTTTCAGTTTCAAATCTTACTTTTCATCCTCCAAAATTAAAAGATGTTGAGAAGAATAAAAATAACTTTTCAGTTTCTTCCAACACTACCTCCAATGTAAACTTTGGTCTCTTCCAATGTCTTTTTGCCATTAATTAGCATTAATTATGAAGAAACCAAAGAGGTTTTGTGTGTCTCAATACAATGTTATATTTGAATTTATTGTATTATAATTTTAAATGAAAAATACTTTAAAAAATCTACCTACTTTCTTGAAAAAGTTTTACACTGATTTCAAAAATCTTCTCACCTTCCATTAAGTTAAAGTCATTTTGAATTATCAAATATCTAATGCTATCTAATCTAATATGTAATACATAATATTATATACAATTGCAAAGCTAATAATATTCTTTTGAGTTGTAAGTTTAACCATTATTAAACGTAAATATTATAAATAAATAAATAAATAGTGAATAGTAAACAAAAATTAAATTATAATAAAGAACAAAGATAAAAAGAGAGATAACGAAGAATAAATAACCAAATAAATAAATATTTATTATATATAATATATAAAAAAATATATTTACTTTAGACTTTATAAATTTGTCAATAAATAAATAATAAAAGTAAAAAACCTGATTGCACACATTTATTAATAAATTTATTTTTCATTAAATAAGTATATATATATATATAAATAAATTTATTATATATATATACTTTTATATATATATATATATATATATATATAATAAATTTATTTTTCATTAAATAAGTATATATATATATATATTGAATTGAAATATTCAAATATATACAACATTCACGAATACATGTTCAAATATA
>Ga0214543_1005419_pt1 | contig 23491 bp, 26 predicted proteins | sample CNSS2metaG_FD_160094 | JGI IMG/M metagenome (GOLD analysis project Ga0214543, IMG submission 160094) | Root nodule microbial communities from cowpea collected in UCLA plant growth center, Los Angeles, California, USA - CNSS2 | ecosystem: Host-associated > Plants > Roots > Nodule | place: USA... | reverse complement strand
AACAATTATTTTAACATGTTTATATAAATTATAATTAAGCTTATTTACTAATTTGGTCTCAAATAGGAAATGACGAAATTGGATCATTTTAAAAAATTTGGGTACTAAATTGAACCAAAAATTTAAATTGGGGTACTAAATTGAAAACAACTATTACACTGCCACGTGTCATGCTTGTAAGCTGCCACGTGGCACGATGATAAACTGACACGTGGCAGTTTTTAAAATTTTTTGAAAAAAAAATTAATTTTTTGAAAAAAAAATTAATTTTTTGAAAAAAAAAATTAATTTTTTGAAAAAAAATTAAAAAAAATAAAAATTTCATGGCTTGACACGTGTCTTGTACGGACACGGTGTTAACTCCAACTTAACGGAAAGGACCAAATTGAACCTCTTTAGAAAATTGGGGTACTAAATTGAACATTCCTAAAGTTCGGGTACCACATTGAACTTTCCGAAAAAGTTTGGGTACCAAATGTGTATTTATACCTAAATACTATTTTAAATGTAACCATTTTTTTTTATCAAATAACATATAATTTAATTGATATAATGACTAATTATTTTTTATTTCTAAATTAGTTATTATTTAATGATGTTTTTTGTAGTGATAAGATTTATAATTAAATAGAAAAAATAGGAATGTGTGATTTATTTATAAACTTTTCATTTTTTTTTAAATGTATAAATCTAATAGAGGTCTTACATTCTTTAAATACCAAAATGTTTCATTTTAAAAATTCACTTATAAGAAAAAATGGAAAACTGGGAATAAGACTATCTCATTGTATCTTCCAACTCCTAGGTTGAAACACCTAATTTCAAATCCCATAAGATTTTCATAGCAGTAATATATGTCTCTACTTGCAACTTTTTGTTATCTCATGGATCTACAACCTTCGTTAATCTAACCTTATAAGATGAATTTTATCCTTAGCGGAAGATGTTTAATTTGTAAGTTTTATAATTAATGTCATATTATAATTAAAATATATTTTTTAATCAATTTATGTAATTCAACTAATAATTAATTCTAGTGTTGCTTTAAACAAATACGTAAACAACTATTAAAGATTATCTAAGTTGAACATTTTTCTTATAATTAATTTTAATATTTATTTTAATATCTTAATTTTAAATTTGTGTAGATTTAATTCTTTTAACCTTATAATAAAAATAATTTTTGATGTCGAAGTTATTACTAAAAAATTTATATTTTCTGTCAAATTTGTTTGAATTATTTTTTAGAAAATATTTATAAATTTTGTTACGAAAAAAAAATTTGTATAAAATTATTGTTAATTTTTTTCAAAGTATTTTGTATAAAACATTTTTCGTAATATATTTTATAAAAAATATTTATAAATTTTATAATTTTATAAAAAATAATTACCTAAAAAAAATTATGTGTAAATTAAAATTCTTAAAAACTATTGCCAAACATTGTTCCCATTTGTCAAATAGTTCGTACTTCTACGTGAAGAGATACATTTCTTTATACAAACAAATTTTATGAACTTTTATAAAAAGAACACTCTTCAAACAAACACATCTTTTTTAAAAGACAATACAAGCTTTTCATAGATGTAAAAACTGCTCACTAATTTTGAATCTCTCGTGTTATCTGGTGTATATATTAGCCACCAACTTATTCAGAGACGTGAAGCATGCATGAAAACTGCAGCACAGTCACTATATTTTACTTTTCCCCTCATATTACGTTACTCTTGGTACGTAAGAATACTTGAATTCTTCAGTAAAGAATCTATTTTCTCCATGCACCAAGAAATGCATCCCCTCTCCACATATTATCATCATTCTTTCACCATCTCCAACTTCTTCAACTGATCGAGCATGTTTCCTGGTCCCAGAAGAATTAAGATGAGAGCTTATGCTACCAAATGCTTCTCTTCATCCACTTTTTTGTTTTTTCTTCACTTTGTGGTTCTTTTCTTTATAACTTCACTAGTTCTTGTTTCTTGTCGGAGTCTTCTTGCTCCTTTCTATACACCTCATGTTTGTCGGAGGGGACAACCAACTTCATCTTTGGATGCAGAAAAGAGAAGAGTTTCGATATTACATGATGAAAGAGAGACTCCATCTCCAACTGCATTTTTCAATGAAGTATTTTTATCTTCTTGAATCAACTTGTTAAAAGGGACCAAGTCCTGTTTCATATCATTTTTTTATTTTCTTTTAAATATAATGTACTTTCTCATGCTTTCTTTTGTGGGGTTCTTTTCTTTCTCTTATTACATCGTTGGTCTTTAGGGTGATGAAAAGCTTGACACCAAGTTTGTGCAAAAAGGTACGGATAAAGAGTACTTTAAAGGACAAAAGTACAGCGAGTTAAGAAGAATTGAAGAAAAATTGGCCAAAGCAAGGTATTCAATCAGAGAAGCTAGCAAAATTCGAAATTTGACATCAACCCTCCAAGATCCAGACTATGTTCCTCAAGGTCCAATTTACAGAAACGCCAATGCCTTTCATAGGTACATATATACATAAAAATAATGCATGATAACCACCTACGTTCTTTGAACATGGTTGAAAATTTAGCAGATAATCTTACTCTACTTTAGTTTGTGTTAATTATAGTAATTTGTTCACAGGAGTTACTTAGAGATGGAAAAGGTGTTCAAGGTTTTTGTGTATGAAGAAGGGGAGCCACCATTGTTCCATAATGGTCTAAGCAAAGACATATATGCCACTGAGGGGAGATTCATAAATGAAATGGAAAAGGGGAGGCACTATCGTACTTATGATCCAGACGAAGCTTTTGTGTATTATTTGCCCTTCAGTGTGGTTATGTTGGTCGAATATGTGTACAATCGAGGCTCCAATTATAATCGAGATCCCCTTGGCCTTGTTGTAAAAGACTACATACAGACTATAGCTTATAAACATCCCTTCTGGAATCGGTCTCTGGGCCATGATCATTTCATGCTCTCTTGCCATGATTGGGTAAGCAATGACCTCTCTCTGCTAAATGAACTGAATTCCTCAATTACATTATTTTTATTACATATTTAATATCAAGAATGTGACAAAATTTGCTGAGTTAATTAATACTATTTGGATACTGTGCAGGGTCCAATTGTATCTAGTTACGTGGATCTCTTGTATAACAATGCCATAAGGGTTCTTTGCAACGCAAATACATCTGAAGGATTCAAGCCTTCAAAGGATGTGTCATTTCCAGAGATTAAACTTATGGACGGGGAAGTCACTGGTCTAGTGGGAGGGTATCCACCATCTCAAAGGACCATCCTTGCTTTCTTTGCAGGTCACCTGCATGGCTATATAAGATACTTGCTCCTACAGACATGGATAAACAAAGACCAAGATGTGCAAGTTTATGAGGAAATTCCTGAAGGAATGTCTTACTACACAAAGCTTAGAAGCAGCAAGTTTTGCCTTTGCCCAAGTGGTTATGAAGTTGCCAGTCCCAGAATAGTGGAAGCAATATTTGCAGAATGTGTGCCAGTATTGATTTCTGATAGCTATGTTCCACCCTTCAGTGATGTGTTGAATTGGAATTCATTTTCAGTTCAAGTGGCTGTGAAAGAAATTCCCAACATCAAAAAGATACTCATGGGCATTTCAGAAAGCCAGTACTTGAGGATGCAAAGGAGGGTGAAACAAGTGCAAAGACATTTTATGCCTAATGAGCCCCCAAAGAGATATGATATGTTCCATATGACTGTCCATTCCATTTGGCTCAGGAGGTTAAATATCCATATTCAAGATCAGTAATGTAATTTCCACCACACAGATAGCATACATCTAGAGGATTTTCATATGTAAATGATGAGTAATGGAATTAGCAGGTTTTGCAGATCTACGTAATTGTTCTCTCGTGTTTGTTAAAAACTCTGGAAACTGGAATATATTGACTAGTAATGTTTACGTGTAATAGATTCATCGTTTATCAACATGATCCATTGCTTGGTACTAATATTGAGGAAGAGATGATAGTAACATTTCAATGTGATTCTAATTCTTAATCTTTGAGTGTAGCCATGTTCATTGAATCCACTGAAAGCATTCTTGAGTAAATTCTCTTGCAGATAAAAACAGACAATTATTATAGTGTCAAGTCAATTTATAATGTAATCAAACAACTATTATTATTATGAATAGCGATCATTGATACACGAACTATATTACACGAACAGAACCATAAATATAATACAGATTAATAGCTGACTTAAGGTACACAAAACAAAAAAGTGCACAAGAAATTTTGAGAGTTTTTAACTAATTTGAAATTCCCCACTTGCATGAACCTCTTTGACCCTCTTATCATACTCATCTTCTTCATCCTCCTCTTCCTCCACTTCTTCATCCAAATCTTCTTCACCTTCCCAACCAAAACCTTTGACCAGCCTAGACACTGGAGGTGGATTTCTTGCCTCTCCAACAATTTTCATTATCTCGTCCACACTTTGAAGGTGAAAGTTTGGACTGTCCCTCTGGTAATACATAGCTTGAGCTGATTCAGTTAGCTCCCTTGGAAGATTCTTCAAAAACCATGGGTGTTTCTTAATTTCCTTAATAGTAATTCTCTGTAAGAAATAAAGAATATTTTGTAGCAGTTAGCATCCCAAAAGTAGTTAGTTATATATTCTCAAGAGCATGTTGTTTGACAGAAATCACATTTAAACTCTTGTCTTTTGCTTCAAGGATGTGTAAAGCCACAGCAGACTGAACTAAAGACACAAGTAAAGCATTCAAAGAAGGAATGTAAGGATGCCAAAACCATATGAAGACCTTGATTAAAAAGGATAGAATCAAATTCTGGTAAACTAACAAAGGGGACGTTTACTTTTTTTCTTTTCCTTGAAGTTCAAAACATAAAATAAAAATACAAGCAAATGTCCCTTAAGTGTTTGAATCTGAAAATGTTACAATTTTATAAAACTTCCCTCAAAATTGTACATCAGCCTCAATTTCATGATATCCAGACACTCATGGAAACCGTCAGAAAAAGAGTATTTGGAAAAAAGTAAAAGGAACATAAAAGAGGTCCTAATTAATGTAGTTGGGGATAAGATACACATAAAAGTCAAAAGAGAAATGGAAACACTCCAATCATAGCTATTGAAGAAGATAAAATAAAGGCTGGGTATAAACTTCCTCTATAGGTATAGCTTTGAACCAGCAATACGGTGTATTTTATCAGCAAAGCATCTTCTGAATATGTTCTTCATTAGCAGAATGGTTCGCAAGGTTGAAAAGTAACTTTAATACTTAAAAATATATATACTTTAGACAATAAAAGAGGCATGGAACACATATGATATGACATGATCTGATCAGTTGCAAGTCTAACCGAATTGCAATGGAAGTGTAAGTCGAGTTCCTAAAGCAATATTATAACATACCCTCAATGGATTTGCAACAAATATACGAGAGAGGAGTTGTCTACAATCTTGAGATATGTGAACATAGTCAGGGATTTTGTATTGAACAGCCATTATACGCTGTAGAATAGAACAGGAAATCAGGGTAAGAGTGATGCAAAAATAACATAAGAAACATTATGCAAATCAGTAGTATTGGAAAGGAGTAAGCATACCTGAATTGTTTTCCTAAAATTCCTAGGGTCATCCTGATCCTCAAAGGGGTATGCTCCAACCAGCATGACATAAAGTGTCACTCCACACGACCATACATCAGCCAACTAACACAAATTTTGAAACAGAAAGTACATCATAGAATCATTAGCATCGGTTCAAAAGTGAGCATGTAAAATACTAAAAATATACTTGGTAGCATATCAGAAGAACAAAGCAACAGAACTAGGAAAGATGAAAGGAACTCTAGAGAACCATATGATTCTAAGTACCTTTCCATCGTACTCTCGCCTAGAAAGAACTTCCGGTGCTATATAAGCAGGTGTTCCAACTGTTGATTTAGGTCGTGAATGCAGCAAAGATGACTACATCACAGACATGAAACATTAAAAAATGTTTTAACGGTAACTGAAATTTTAAGCTGGATGATGCTAATTCCAATACCTTGGAGTAACCGAAGTCACAAATTTTTAACCGAGGAGCAGGGCTTCCATCTAAAAGGGTGTTTTCTAGCTTCAAATCTCGGTGGCATATTTGCTGCAAAAGAACAGTAAACGAGCACAAGTGAGAGACATAAAATGATTTTCAGTAAGAACCTGGACCTGCCATGATTTCCCACAAACTTGATCATGAGCATACCATGGTATGACAGAAATGGACACCAGAGATCAGCTGCTGAAAGAAATATCTAGCCTGAACATTACAACCAAAGGAAAGTGAGACATAACATTATTGAAACAAAAAGAAAGGGAGAAAATTACCAGAGCTTGTGAAGTTATTAACCTCATCTTCACTGAACCTGCCAGCACTGCATATCCTCTCAAAGAGCTCTCCTCCTGCTGCATACTCCATCACAATTGCCAAATGTGTGGGAGTCAAAACCACCTGCCAAAGCAACATCTCATTATAGAAGAAAAGAGACAGCAAATAATTCATTAACGTGCAGTGCTAGTGCTCAACACAAAGTGATCCGGCATGTTAAATAAAAGGAGTAAGTTAAATTCCTTGCCTCCTTGTAACGAATTATATTGGGATGCCGAAGGGACCTGTGGTTCATAATCTCCCTTGCCACGTTCTCATCAATCTGAGAATTGAAGTAGAAGAAAAAGAAAAAACAGGTTAAAGTTTAAGCCTTTCATCTATTAAAAAGTAAAGACAAGAAATCATAGCGGAGTTTATTAACAAATAGTCAATACAAACAAGTCTCATCTATTTTCAGTTATGCTTCAATTCAAGTGGTGCCATCTCCTTAACAATAAAAACACAAAAGGGTTGTGGGAAAAAAAAAACCATAAATTGATGGAATTATTGTATTAAAGAAGAAACCTTTGGGCCACGCTCGATGTATTTCATGGCTACGAGCTCCTTGGTGACCCTGTTCCTCATAAGCCTGGCCACCCCAAAATTGCCAGCTCCCAATTCCTTAACAGCCTCGTACTTATCCATGAACTAGAAAACAGAGAATCACACCACCATTTTATGTTGTTCTCACTTTGATCAAAAGGGTATGCAAAAAGTGGTGGCTTGATGGGAACGATGAAGAAGAGAAGAAAGGGTAGGTGAATGAATAATGATGGGTATTGAAGCAAAGCAAGAGTTGGGGGTAAAAGGAATTGTGAGTGGGTGCAGGGTGGACTTGGTTATCGGTTATGTTTGTCAGTTGCTTGTGTCACTTTATCCATTAATAATCGCCGAATGATTCACTCAGAGGTTTAGAATGTGCAGTGAGCGTGTGTTTGTGCTTTGGTTGGAATTGGATGTTCACTTTAAGAAGAGGTTTCTATAAGTGACTTACCTTCCATGTTCCAACATCTTCTTCAGAGTGGGTCCCTTCGAAACTAGTCCTTAATTAATTCCACTATTCATTAATTAATGGATATATCTTTTAAAATACAAATGTTAGGATTTTTTTAACATCTCAACATTACTTTTATCTTTATATCTATATTTGTTTGAATTTTTCTTTTTAGGATTTTAGTTAATTCTTTTAAATGTTTTTCCTAACTTTTTTAGAATATTTAAATTTTACTTTTATCTTGTTTTAATTAAGTATTTCCTTTATGTTATCAAAAATTTTGTTTCAGGGTTCTCAAAAATATTTCATTTTATGCTTTTTTACAAAAATATTGAGAAAGAGTATTTACATGTACTATAAATTTCTTTTCTTATCTATATATTTAAATAAATATATATGTATATATATTTATGCATTTTTTTTTCGAATCTAACTTGATTTATGTTTATGGTATGAAATGTAGGCTCATAAACTTCATCATCTTTACAATTTATCCACAATTCTTAATTTTTCTTATATCCTATTATACAGCATTAATTTTAAATTAAATAATAAATACTTACCATATATTTCAATAATTTTATATAATTATTTTCAAATGTTCAATTATTTATTATATGAAAATGTTTGCTTATTTATTACAGATAATGTATAATATATTTTCTAACATAAATTATTTATTTTATTTAAAATATTTAATATTTGAGATAATTTTGTACAAATATTCAATAATAATTTATTTTAATGCTTTAATATGTGTTAACGTTATTTTTTATTAGGCTTAAATACCTTTATCGTCCTCATTTTCGTAGTGTTTGTTGCGGATGATCCTCATTTTGACAGAATATTTAAAATAGTCCTCATTTTTACCGAATATTTATAATGGTCCTCATTTTCGCAATTCGTGTTTTATTTGGTCCTTTTCTGTGACGCCGTTTAAATCAGTAATGGAGCACTGTACAGGTGGCACTGCTTGTATTAAGGTGTGTTACGTGTACTGTACATGTGTGGTAATTATATATTTGGGGATAAATAGGTGAGTTAGGGTTTTGGTAAGGAATGTTTGGGCACAAACAAACCCCAAAATAGAATTACGAAAACCCTAATCCACAAGCAAACACAACCCAGAAAACCCTAAACCTACTTACCTCGTTGATGATGATTAACTAGAAAATTGAAATGAAGAGCGTGACTGCAATCCAACGATGAAATGACAAGTATTAGTTGTTTCCTCTGCAAATCCGAGCTTAAGAAAGACAAGATGAAGAAATCGCCTCCAACGATGAAGAGCGCGACTGCAATCCAACTCAAGCCCTAATTGCAAAATTTCCCCCAAATTGAAAAGTTAACGTTAATTAGCCATCTGTACACTACACGTAACACACCCCAATGTAACGTAATACAAACAATGCCACATGTACAGTGTTCTGTTACTGATTTAAACGGCGTCATAGAAAAAGACCAAATAAAACACGAATTGCGAAAATGAGAACCATTTGAAACATTCAGTAAAAATGATGACCATTTTAAACATTCTATCAAAATGAAGACCATCCGCAACAAACACTACGAAAATGAGGACGAAAAAGGTATTTAAGCCTTTTTATTATTATTACTTCATTTGTTATTATTGTATGCATATTTTAATTTAAATATAATTAATCAAAGTTTTAAACATAAAAATTTAAATTTAAAATTAAATATTAATATCCATCACACGGGTATAAAATATAGTTCCACTGTATACCAATATTTATTCTCATTATTGTTTCTTCTAATTTTAATTTCATTTCATTTCTTCATATAAAAATGTGTGTAGATTAAATTAATTAAGATGCAAGACTTGTGAAATGCTTCCAAACTAAACAAAATCAATCAATAAATTGTATTCATCGAAACCTGATATTAAAAAAAAATGGAATTATTGAGAAAATACCTCAATTATTTAAAATATTTTGTTTTATATAATATCATTAATCATGGTAAATTATTTATAATTTATTTGACTTCATCAATAATATTTTTAGTCAAATTAATATTCTTATTAATTATTAATCACAGTGCAGAATGTAAACCCACTTTTCATTATGCCCTTTTATTTAAAGGATGCCACAAACTATTGGGCCTAAGGGCTGGCCCAAAGGGAAAACAGACATAAGTTTGCCCTAACACACTCTTCACTCACTTTCAGAAACAGCCGCCTTACTCTCCTCTCCTCACCAAAACAGTGCTCTGCTAGGTTTGATCTCCAGCCTCCGTCGAGTTCGCTCAAGCTCTTTTTGCTCAATGTAAGTTACCCTTCATCTCAGATCATCCCTTCCTTGGCATGATTTTTGTGTTTTCCTAACTAGGGTGCTGTAGTGAGCTCATCTTAAGTTCTGTTCCGCTATTTTTCCAGCTCCTAAGTCTCTTCTCAGAGCTGTTGTGCTCTACGTTTGCTTGCCAAAGTCCCGTATTAACCCCTTTCTAGGTAAGGGAAGCTAGAACCCTCTTGTTTGATGCGAGTGTTGTTGTCTTGCTTTTGTTTCGTGATTATTGAGCTTGTATGCTGCTGTGGATGTATGAGATGGTTGTCAATATTGTTTGGGTGTGAAAATATGTCTGTGGCAGGGAGAAATAGTGGCGAGGTCTGATACACTCGCCCAAGCTAGCTTGTCTTGCCTAGGCGAGACTTGCAGAAATAGGTCAGGGTTGCACTCGAACTCTAGCTCAGGCGAATGCTCTAGTTTTGAGTGAGGCACTGTCTTGCTCAAGCGAGAGACACTCGCCTAAGCGATAACGCGTGAGAGCCTTGAAATGTTTCTCCTGTTTTAGCCTAGGCGAGGAACCTCACCTTTTGGCGAGGGGTTGTCTCGCTCAGGCGAGAGGGCTCGCCTAAGCGAGCCTGCGAAGGTTTCCCAGCGCCCTTGTCGCGATCCCGCCTAAGCAAGAGTTTACCGCCTAAGCGAGGGCACTCCTTTCGCCTGAGCGAGGGCTCCTAGCTTGACCGAAATCTGCTGCAGGTTACGCTGTTTTCTGCACTTGGTTAATTGGATTGTTTGATTTATGATATATTCTATATACTGCATGAGGTATGTGAAATGAAATGCATGGTATGATCTTTGGTTATAAATTGGATGGATGTGATTGTGTGATCTTGACATGTGAAACAAATGAGATGGTTGGTAATTAAAGTGGATAGCATGAGATGAAATTCCACATTATGGGTTGAGAATAATGGGTTGGTATGGATTCACTAGGAATAGGAAAGAGGTGGATTCTTGTCTTATCAAGTCTAACCAAGTGATTTCTTGTGTGTTAGTGAATCATAGCACCTCCTCGCGGGAACTCTCCATCCTCCCAAGGCGATGCACCAGATATCGCAAGAGCTATAGAAGCCATGGTAGCTGCTATGACGCAGTAGAGCACGACCATGATGAAACAACATGAGGCATCGATGCAGCGACAAGTAGCGTCACTAGAACAACAACAGTTGGTAATGCAGCAGATGGAGGCTGCAAGAATAGCTGTTGAGGATGCTCACTGGCAGCATATAGAGGCCCTCTGCTAGTTGGAGGAGAACAGGACGGCTGCACCCGCCTTTGGTCTTGAGTCACGACCAACAATCAGGGAGTGGAGCCTAGAAGACTTCCTGAAACATCATCCGGTGAAATTTGACGGTAGAGTCAGCCAATATGTTGCAGACCAGTGGCTGAAGGATATAGAGAGGATCTTCAATGTGAAGATGTGCTCGACAGAGAATCAGTTGTCGTTTGCTGTATACATGCTCACTAGTGAGATGGAGCATTGGTGGATTTGAATGAAGTCCATCATGGAGGAGAGGGACGAGCTGGTTACGTAGGAGGCCTTCCGGGGAAAATTTCTCTCTGAATATTTTCCCGGCAGTGTTAGATATGCCAAAGAGGTGGAGTTCCTCCAGTTGACGCAAGGAGGGAAGTTAGTGATTGAGTATGCAGAAAAGTTCAAGCATCTCAGCCGCTTCTACACTCTACCATTCGATGATAAATGGAGATGCCGTAAGTTCGAGAATGGTCTCCGCGGTGATATCCGCTTGATGGTGGCTCCCTTGTCCATCAAGGACTTTGCTGCTTTGGTGGAGAAGGCCAAAGTGATAGAAAAGATGAAACGGGAGGTAGAAGGTCTGCGACCGTAGAAGATCGGTGGACCATCTGGGTCCAAGCCGAGGCATGAAGAGCGGAGGAGACCGTATGATAGACCCCACCATCAGTCCCAGGGGTCTAGGAGTTTTCCTCCCCAGCAAGGTCGAGTATAGTGTTATATATGTGGAGGCCCTCATCTGAGGAGCGCTTGCCCGTGCATAGAGGGCTATCGCCGGTGCAACAACTGTGGCAAGGAAGGCCACTTTGGGAAAGATGTCGCACCCTTGCTAGAGCAGCGACACGACCTCCGATTCAGACTCCTGCGCAGAACCAGCAGAGGAACAGAGGCAACAGGCCTCAAGCGACGGGCAGAATCGATGTTATGACAAGAGCAGAGGCTACAAGCTCAGGTAATCTTGTTATGGGTCAATGCATGATTGTTGGTGAATCTTTGTGTGTGTTGTATGATTCTGGAGCGACACACTCTTTTGTGTCAGATGCATGTGTGAAAAGATTGTGTCTACCGGTGTGTGAGCTACAATGTGAACTTGTGGTATCTACTCTGGCGTTGGGTTTGGTCAGGACGTCATCCTTATGTGCTAAGTGTCCAGTGGAGGTGGAGGGGCACAGGTACAAAGTGAACTTGATATGCCTACCCCTGCAAGAGTTGGAAGTAATCTTAGGGATGGATTGACTCTCTGCCAATCACATTCTTATAGATTGCCAGGAGAAGAAATTGTTATTCCCCGACTCAGTGGAACCTGAGTTGTTATCATCTCATGGGGTTATGAAGGAGCTATAAGGCGGTGCGCAATGTTTCATGATCTTCACACATCTGGAGGTGGAGAGAGGAGAGGCGACGTCAGTGATACCGGTTGTACAGGAATTTGAATATGTATTCCCGGAGGAAGTGCCAAGATTGCCTCCCAATAGAATGGTGGAGTTCTCTATTTACCTAGTACCTGGAATGGGTCCAGTATTGATGACTCCATATCGCATGGCTCCAACAGAACTGGTAGAGCGAAAGAGTCAGATTGAGGAGCTACTGGGGAAACAATTTATCTGACCCAGTACTTCACCTTGGGAAGCACCAGTGCTGTTGGTAAAGAAGAAGGATGGAAGTTCACGTCTGTGTGTAGACTACAGGCAGTTGAACAAGATGACAATCAAGAATAAGTACCCTCTCCTGAGAATTGATGACTTGATGGATCAGCTGCATGGGTCATTAGTGTTCTCGAAGATTGATCTACGGTCGGGATACCATCAGATATTGGTGAAGGTTGATGATGTGCAGAAGACGACCTTCAGGTCCAGATATGGCCACTATGAGTATGTGGTTATGCCTTTTGGTGTGACCAATGCTCCAGCGGTGTTTATGGACTACATGAACAGAATTTTCAGGCCCTTCTTAGATAAGTTTGTTGTGGTCTTCATAGACGACATTCTCATCTATTCCAAGACTCAAGAGGAGCATGTCGAGCACCTAAGGTTAGTGCTTGGTGTTTTGAGGGAGAAGGAGTTGTATGCCAAGTTATCCAAGTGTGAATTCTGGATGGACGAGGTACAATTTTTGGGCCATGTGATATCTGCGCAAGGCATTGCAATGGATTCGGCGAAGGTCGAGGCAGTGGTTAAGTGAGAAAGTCCCAAGTCAGCAACAGAGATAAGGAGCTTCATGGGTTTGGCTGGCTATTATAGGAGGTTCATAGAGGGATTCTCCAAGATAGTAGCGCCTCTGACACAACTCAAACGAAAGGACCAACCTTTCACTTGGACAAATAAGTGTGAGGAAAGCTTCCAAGAGCTTAAGCGAAGGTTGACTAGTGCTCCGATACTAGTGATCCTCGATGTCGGGAAACCATTTGAGGTTTACTATGACACATCTCATCTTGGGTTGGGCTGTGTGTTGATGCAAGAGAAGAAGGCAGTGACGTACGCTTCGAGACAACTTGAGGTGCATGAGCGTAACTATCCCACTCATGAGCTAGAGTTGGCAGCCATAATGTTCGCTTTGAAGATCTAGAGGCACTATCTTTATGGTGCTCAGTTTCGCGTGTTTATTGACCACAAAAGTCTCAAGTACCTATTTGATCAGAAGGAGCTGAACATGAGGCAGAGGAGGTGGATGGAGTTCTTGAAGGACTATGATTTTGAACTACTATATCATCCGGGGAAGACGAATATAGTGGCTGATGCCCTGAGTAGGAAGACTGTACATACAGCACATCTCATGATAAAGGAGGTGGAACTGCTAGAAAAGTTCAGAGACATGAAGCTATAGGTGGAGTTGGGATCTGAGTTCATTAGGTGTAGTACGTTGACTATATCTAGTGACTTCTTGGGCTCAATCAAGGAGAGGCAGTTATTGGACGCGAGTTTGAACAGAGTGTGAGAACAGCTTGGGTCAGACAAGGTGAGGGAATTTGCTCTGGGTAGTGATGGTGTACTGAGGCTCCAAGACAGAGTATGTGTGCCTGACGATGTGGAGGTGAAAAGGTTGATCCTTGAGGAAGGACACAAGAGTCGTCTTAGTTTGCATCCCGTCAAGACTAAGATGTACCAGGATCTCAAGGAGAACTTATGGTGGCAGGGTATGAAGAAAGACGTGGCACAATTTGTATCAGCTTGTTTGACATGTCAGAAGCCGAAGGTTGAGCATCAGCGACCCGGTGGGATTCTACAGCCCTTGGAGATACCAGTGTGGAAATGGTACAACATCTCGATGGACTTTGTGACCCATTTGCCACGAACTTTTAGGGGGCATGACACCATCTGGGTTATAGTGGATCGACTGACCAAGAGTGCTCACTTCCTAGTGATGAACTTGAGGATGTCCATGGCCAAGTTGGCCTAGTTGTACATTAAGGAGATAATGAGGTTGCATGGAGTACCTTCGAGCATAGTTTTAGACAGAGATCCACGGTTTACATCACGGTTTTGGCAAACCTTACAGGATGCTTTAGGAAGCAAATTGACTATGAGCTCAGCCTACCACCCCCAGAACGATGGTCAGTCTAAGAGGACAATTCAGTCACTCGAGGATTTATTGTGGATGTGCATATTGGATCATCTGGAGGCTTGGGATGAAGTGTTGCCTCTGATAGAGTTCACTTACAACAACAACTTTCATACGAGTATTGGCATGACGCCATATGAGGCTCTATACGGTAGGAAGTGTATAACTCCCCTATGTTGGTATCAGGATGGGGAAGCCGTGCTTGTCGGACCAGAGTTGTTAGAGTAGACTATTGAGAAGGTAAGGACGGTGAGGGACAAAATGCAAGCTTCTCAGATTAGGCAGAAGGCCTATGTGGACTGCAAGAGAAGACCCTTGAAGTTCGTCGTAGGAGATCATGTGTTCTTGAGGGTGACCCGAACCACTGATGTGGGAAGGGCTCTCCGCTCAAGGAAGCTCTCTCCTAAGTTCCTTGGCCCCTATTAGATCACGAGGAGGATTAGGCTGGTGGCTTATGAGATAGCTTTACCCCCTCAGATGGCAAATCTTCATCCGGTGTTCCATGTGTCGCAGCTAAGGAAGTATGTGCTTGATCCAGCTCATGTGTTGGAAGCTGAGGATATATAGATCAGAGAGGACCTCACTGTGGAAGTGCCACCCATTGCTCTTGCGGATAACAAAGTTGAGGAACGCAAAGGAAAAATAGTCAGCCTTGTCAAAGTCATCTGGGATCGGAGGACTGGTGACTCTACTTAGGAGTTAGAGGAGGACATAAGAAAATTACATTCGTATCTGTTTGTTTGGTGAGTCTTTATTTTCGAGGTCAAAAATTTTGTTGTTGGGGAGAATGTAAAGCCCATTTTTCATTCTCCCTTTTTATTTAAAGGATGCCCCAAACTATTAGGCCTAAGGGCTGGCCCGAAGGGAAAATAGACCTAAGTCTGCCCTAACATACTCTTCACTCCTCACTTTCAGAAACAGCTGCCTTACTCTCCTCTCCTCACCAAAGCAGTGCTCTGCTAGGTTTGATCTCCAGCCTCCGTCGAGTTCGCTCAGCTCTTTTTGCTCAACGTAAGTTACCCTTCATCTCAGATCATCCCTTCCTTGGCATGATTTTTGTGTTTTCCTAACTAAGGTGCTGTAGTGAGCTCATCTTAAGTTCTGTTCCGCTATTTTTCCAGCTCTTAAGTCTCTTCTCGGAGCTACTGTGCTTTACGTTTGCTTGCCAAAGTCTCGTATTAATCCCTTTCCAGGTAAGGAAAGCTAAAACCCTCTTGTTTGGTGTGAGTGTTGTTGTCTTGCTTTTGTTTCGTGATTATTGAGCTTGTATGCTGCTGTGGATGTATGGGATGGTTGGCAATATTGTTTGGGTGTGAAAATATGTTTGTGGTAGGGAGAAACAGTGGCAAGGTCTGATACACTCGCCCAAGCGAGCCTGTCTCGCCTAGGCGAGACTTGCAGAAATAGGTCAGGGCTGCACTCGAACTCTGGCTCAGGCGAATGCTCTAGTTTTGAGTGAGGCACTGTCTTGCTCAGGCGAGAGACACTCGCCTAAGCGATAACGCGTGAGAGCCTTGAAATGTTTCTCCTGTTTTAGCCTAGGCGAGGAACCTTACCTTTGGGCGAGGGGTTGTCTCGCTCCAGCGAGGAGGGCTCGCCTAAGCGAGCCTGCGAAGGTTTCCCAGCGCCCTTGTCGCAATCTCGCCTAAGCAAGAGTTTACCGCCTAAGCGAGGGCACTCCTCTCGCCTGAGCGAGGGCTCCTAGCTTGACCGAAATCTGCTACAGGTTATGCTGTTTTCTGCATTTGGTTAATTAGATTGTTTGATTTATGATATATTCTATATACTGCATGAGGTATGTGAAATGAAATGCATGGTATGATATGTGGTTATAAATTCGATGGATGTGATTGTGTGATCTTGGCATGTGAAACAAATGAGATGGTTGGTAATTAAAGTGGCATGGTATTGGCATGAGATGAAATTCCACATTATGGTTTGAGAATAATGGGTTGGTATGGATTCACTGGGAACAGGAAAGAGGTGGATTATGAAGAGCTGGTATGTGATATATATATATATATATATATATATATATATATATATATATATATATATATATATTCTTTCTTGATTGATTGAGTATGATTGGTCTGTATCAGTGTGAATTCCTTGAAGTCTCTAGGTGAGATTTCAGTGGTCGGGATGTAATTCCATGACCCCTGTTAGTGGGAATTCATGGTGGTGCCCCATCTATATAATTGAGTAAGGATTCAAGGTAAGGTTGCATCCTGACACTCTAAGGAGTCAGTTAGTCTCACTTAGAGCGGACTGACTTTTGTGGTGAGAGTAGCAGGAGGCCTGAAACTCATTAAGGGCTAACCTTGTGTGTGGGGGATTAGAAATATTGTAACACTTGTAACACGTAGCTCGGGGGTGAGCAGAGATATCCCCCACAAGTGCAAGCATCCGCTGAGTCTGACCTAATTATACATATCCGGATGAGTCGAGTCGAGTCTTAGTGTATTGATTTTAAAGTCATAACATGCTGGGATGGTGTGTGTATATTTGACTGTGAAAGTATATTTGATTGCATGATAAAATCTTTTTGGCTCTAGCTTACCCTTTTGTTTGTTGTATGTTTTATGGTGTAGATCTCTCCCTTTACGATGATCATCAATTTATTGATGTGAGCAGATATGAGGAATACTCGTGGTCAAAAGGGCGATGGTGGCTCCGCTGCATAGCCGTCTGGGCTGGTTCCCGCTTTTTGGGCTTTTCTGTTAGGGCTATGGCTCATGTATTGTCTGGCCATTGGGCTTTATTTTAGAATACTATCGCACTTTATTATGTTTTGTTATTGGTACTGTGATGTGCCCAGTTTCCCCCTTGTTTTCTTTTGAACGACTGTAGGGAGTAATGTTTACACTCCTGAACCGCGCTATTATATTATTTTTTGTGACGCCTCTTTTAATTATGTTTATTGATTAAATGGGACATTACACAGAAAATGCATTTGAAATGCCTAATAAGCTTTAATTATAGGAAAAACAAAATCTTTGAAAGCGATGGCATTTTTTAATTTATTTGTACAATTATAGGTTTCGGTTATACGAAAAACTAAAGTCTATTCTTCTGTCTAAGGTTAAATTTTCAGTAACTCAAATTGTTCATTGTGTAGATTCTCAATGACGCATTTCCATTAGAGCAAGAAGTCTTAAAGGAAGTTTGTGAGCGGTAAGCTTTGTTTTTTTTGAATGTTTATAGAAGATAATGTTAATTATTTTATGAGTTTTCATAAAAATATTATATGTATATTATTTGATGAGGTTGGAATGTATAGTCATTATTAGATGTATAGTTATTATTGGATGAAATTAGGATGTATATTCATTATTAGATTATTAGATATATAGTCATTTTATGAGGTTAGGCTTTTTATTATATTTGATGTAAATATTAGACATTGAATGAAAATATATGTCAATCGGATGTTTTGGATTGATAAATATAACTTGTCTAGCATATATGGAACGAATATATATATATATATATATATATGCATGTTTTGTATGTGGTATGAGCATAAAAAAAAATTGCTATTTAGAAGAAAAAAAACACACCACATTTCTATAGTAGGGGCAAAAAAATATGTAAGTTTGATTTGTTTTGGTTCGGTTATCCGTGACCCGTCAAAAACGGGTTGAACTAGGCTAACCTATCAAACAGAAATAGACCAATAATGGTAATCCACCCCGTATAGCACAGGCTAATTGGTCGGATCCGGCTGGGCTGGCTTGATACCTTATTTGATTTCTTTTTAGTTTTTCAAATTTGTTTTCAAATTTTTTAATTTAATTTTTTTTTATATATACATATAAATTAACATTAAAAGCATATTTAATCATATAAACTATCTTTTAAACTTTTAATTGATTATTTAATGTTTTAAGTAGATAAATTAGAATAATTATTATATTTACATGTTATATTACTCTATTATAACCTATGATGCACCGATACTTCAACTTGGGTCACGTATCCGTATCCGACACGTATCGTGTCTGATACTTTAGGATACTTTAACTATACTTTAACTATACTTATCAATGAAGTATCTAATTTATAAAGTAGTAGTACACTATAATAAAATCTTTGAATAGTGACCAATTTTAGTGACAACAAATAATTAGTCACTATATAGTGACCAAATTGACAACTAAAATAGTTCCAAAAAATTATAATCGGTCTCTAAATTGATAATTAAAATAGTTTCAATGATGAATTGATTTTTAAATTGGTCACTAATATTAGTTACAAGGTTTTGACTACCAAAATAATTGGTCTCTAATTAGAAAATTTGGATTCACACATTAACAATCATATATTTATTATGTTTGTAAGAATTATTGTACATTTTTCATTATTCATATATCACATATCGTATCCTATTATTTTAAAAATAAACGTATCGACATATCAGATACCTGTCGTATTTGATACACGTATCGTAGTTGTGCATCATAGATTATAACTAATAATTGGAACTTAATTGGTAAGTGTTAATAATTTAAATTATAATACTATTATATATTTATACCTTTTAAAAAAATATAATATAAAGAAATTAATTTTTTTAAATTATTTTTATTTTAATTAAATTTAAAAAAAATTGGCTAACAAGTCGAGACAGGCTGGCCCGTAAATTGACGGACTAGATGGGTCAGGTCAGAACAGGCTAACAGGTTGGAATCTTCAACCTGACTCTTCCCTTTTATCATGGGCTAACGGACTAACTCGTCGGGCCCAATCCGTTTTACCACCCTTATTCTATAGTGGTTAAGGTCAAAATTGCTATAGATTATGCCACATTCTATACTGTTCTGGCCTTAACTAGTATAGAATGTGGTGTTTTTTTTTTTTAAATATGCAACACTTTCTATACCGATTGGCACTATAACCAATATAAAAATATACTTTTATATGCATAATTTTACCTTTCCAAGTAGACCTTTTATATTTTTATTTCAGAACTTATATAGAAAATGGTCTTTCTATATCCTCTATTTTTATACCGATTTTTGTTTGTTTGTATACCAATTCCACAACTGGTATAGAAAACTGTTTTAACCTGTATAAAAAAAAATTTATGCACTAATAACATGACTATAGGATACGATTATACATTTTTTTTTCTTAAAATATTTGTTGGTTTTGGTTTTTATCTACATAACTAAACCTGGACAGAAGCAGATCCAGAAAACATCCAAATATACAATCATAAACCAAAAATAGAACAAATAACAATTTTATATTAGACAAAAGTATTTACATATTAAAAGTACAAGTAGACTAGCTAGTTAAACTAATATACATTTTTACTATATATTTGACACGAACATTTGAGGATTGTTGATATATTCGACAGAAAACAATAATTTTAATTAGTACATAAAAATATGAAATTTTTAATATGAAATTTTAAATTACATTGAATAAAGTAAATTATTACCTATTCGGTAATTTTGGATAGTTACCTTAGAAAAGTACTTTTAAAAATTTTGAATTTATCTTTTAGAGATATAAATTAAACTTATATAATATTTAATTTTGTTCCATGCAAGCTCTAAATATAATTTGCATGCATTCTACTTAACAATATCTTTCTTTATTGTTGACCATGAATGAACTTGACTTCCAAATTCACGTTTTCGACATAATCATGTGGCACACCTCCTCTCACCACGTGATTATGGGCGTTTGACATAATTGAAAAGGAGTTTTGTTTTGTTTTGGACCAACGTTGAAGACACGGTTTCATGGTGCCCCATTATTCACATTAATTAATTAAAAAAATTATAATAGAAGAGTTTCACTTGGAACATATTTAAAAATTATTGATGCATGGGGTGTTTTTCAGTTCAAAATTAACTTTCTAAAGCAACAAACTACTACTTCGCACATACGGCTAATCTCATTATTTGTTTACTTTGTCATCATTTGTTATATGAATTGAGTGCATATATAATTAATAAGTTTGTGTAGTTAACACTATGTTTGACCATTTGATTAAATGATTAATAGTGTATGTTACACCTTTGAGTACGATACTTGGAGCCAATTAATCATGATACACCTAATAATAGGTTATAATTATACATACATGCATGAAGAGGGAATTTAAAATCTTCACGGATTATTTTTTAATTAATTTTATGAAAGTTTCTTTTATCTTTTGGTATATATATAGTCCAAAATTTAGGGGAAGGCAAGATGTCAAGAGAGAAAATATTTTAACTTAAATATATTGTTTATTAAAGTACTTATATTATACCTTATCCTAAAAAATGAGGGAGAGTTTGAATATGCAATTTTCCATATGCTAGACTCTATTATACTCCATGGAATCATACTTTTATGATTATCTACTTTGAAAACATATTTTCACAATGGAATGGAGCATAATAGAGTGTTGGTTGTTAACTGGTTTTGATTAAACGCTAAAATTTTGATGTGATAGAGGTTTATGGCACTTTGGTTGTGGCCGACATGCATGGTAGCACTGTTGTTCTATTGGGGTTGTCTTATTTGACAGTGTTCCTATTTTTGGTCAAAGATGCATGTTATGTATATAATATGTATATTTATCTGAGTTACACAATTATTTGCATTGAATGTGCATAGAATTATTGGCTATGAAAACTAAAAATGTCAAAGGTATGTGAGTCACGTGCCACTGCTCATGCCCATTTCCCTTTCCTTTCTCATTCATGAATATCTTCAGAAGGCACACGATTTTGCCATATGTGCAGAATATGCAATTATATTTGCTTTGCATATAAGATCAAGAGAAACATTATTGGGAAACAAAACAATAACTGAAAATATCAAAGTATGTCGTGAAATAATTCTTCAAAACTTGCAAGAATACGAGGAGCAACAACAATAGGAAAAAAATAGTGAATAATAATTACAAAAGAAAACACTATTATTTTTATTATGGAAAAATCTCTTAACGTGCGAAGTAAAAATTCAAGGATGCACCAGTTAGTAAATCAAACTCCTCTAAGATGAAATATATGTACAAGAGAGTCAAGTAAAAAACACAAACAAATGCCTATAACCAACTAATACATGAAAACAATAATGTCGTCAAATATAAAAAAACAAAGAAAGAGAAACATAAAATAGAGCAACAGTGCAATATTGATTTCTCTAACCACATACTTCCAATTGACAATCTCAACAGTCAAAATGAAGAACCCTATGTTGCGAACCTTTTGTCAAAGTTTCAACCAGATCTAATGGTTAACAAAGTGAGAATCATAATTTTATTGAGATGACTCAATGAATATGCCAAAAAAATTTCACTCTTCCAAAGGTTGCGTAAATAATCCCCTCTTTGAACATAAAAGACTCCTCTCCACTTAGGTTAAATAGTGAGAAAAAATGAGCTTGATTAGGTTGGACTTTTTAAACACATAGTTGGGAGTCTAACCCAACACATTGCTCCCTCACAACTATGTAGAGGTGACAACCAATCCGATGATCTTAAGACTTAACACATTTTTATGGATGACATTTTTCATCATATATGAGAAAATCTCAATGAAATCAATGCTTTTTATCTGTCTAAAGCCTTTCACCACTAATCTGACCTTGTACCTCGGGATGTAGAATAAGCCTCTTGCTTCACCCTGAAAATCCACATATTCTCTAAAGCATAGGTGTGATTATCATGCAAAGATTTAATCTCATCTTTTATTGCATCCAACCACTTTTGTTTTTCTTCATTGTCCAAAGCTTTTTCAGAACACTCAGGTTCTCTCCCATCCGTCAAGGTTACATACTAATCTCGAGGATACTTGAAAGATGGTTTTATCAACTTGTTGGACCTCCTCGTTGGGGCTTGTGGTAATTCAGGTAAATCCCCAAGATCATCATCATGTAGCATATCATGTTCCTCTTGAGCATCATCAGTCAGAACCTCTACTTCATCTCTAACCTATTGATCATCAACATCACATGTTGCTTGTCATCTTAAGCATCAGTTTCAACATTATCCAGATTGTGAACATACAACCACATTGGATTACTACCAATAAGGTTACTATCTTTCATGGGTGTATTTTTCTCCATCTTGTTAGCGTCTTGAATGATTTGGTGCATAGACCCATAACTTCTTCGAACAATCATCAATAAAAAGTAACAAAGTAAAGTGCACCACTAAAATACTTCACCTTTAATGGGCCACAAACATCATAATGCACCAATTCAAGCAACTCTGACTTCCCTAAGGGAGGATAATTCTTAAAGGATACTCTGGTTTATTTACCACTCATGTAATGGGAACATTTCTCCAACTTAACACTCTTCAATCCCAAAAGTACTTCCTTTTTGGCTAAGCAATTAAGCTCTTTCTCACTTATATGACCAAGCCTTTTGCGCCATAAAGATGTCTCTATATACTTAGCATTCACATTGTATTTAGTAACCAAAGCTTTTGTCCAATAGAATTTAGACTTTTCTCCCCTTTGACCATAACCAAATTACCTCTAGTGGGCTTCCACTTACTAGAATCAAAGTGATTGTCATAATCACTATCATAAAACAAATGCATTGAGATCAGATTAAAGCAGACATTTGGAGCATGTTTCACTCCTCTAAGTAATAACTACCCTCCCATGTTGCTTTGCAAGCATACATCACTAACAACTTTTAACACACCATCATTACCCATATTCAACACTCCAAAATTACAAGAAATATAAGATGTGAAGAACCCATTCCTTGGAGTAATGTGCAGTTTAGCACCACTATCAATAAACCACATACTCTCATTAGATACAAGATTAACAGACTCATAATCATGAAGAAGAACAAGATCACCACCTGTAATAGTAGTAATGATGTATGTCATTCTACTATTTATTTCTTAGTCTAAGAACATTTTCTAAGCTAATTATTATCTTTATAAATCATCCATTTAGAATCTTTTAATAAAAACATAGCATAATTCAATTTTACTGAATTTGTTGCATTTTGCATAATTTTGGCATTA